>FWWL01000073.1_pt1 | contig 109109 bp, 82 predicted proteins | sample 2228331 | NCBI WGS metagenome assembly FWWL01 (sample SAMEA103939775, study PRJEB20133) | metagenome | reverse complement strand
TTAAAACGTGGGTGAGGAAAGAGTGAGAAGGATTAATTAAACTGCCCTTGGATGCATTTTGTTTTCCATTGAGGTGGACATGTCCTTGGAAGATTAGTTAGGGACAGTTGTAACTATTTGTACTTTTATGGTATAGTAATTTACATCTTATACAATTGGAAATTTATTCTTTGATTATATATAATACTAATATTTTTTGCGGGTTTGGGGGGATTGTATGCTAAACGATTTATTTATAAACACGCTTTTGCTTATTTCATTTACTTTTGTTGGTGGTCATGTATTGAGAGAAATGCCGGAAAAGCTGAAAGGCAAAATCTTCAGTGAAATCATATTGGGAATTGCTGGAGGGGCACTAGGTATTTTAATGATGGTATACGCTATTCATGTTATTGGAACCGGAACATTACTCGATCTTCGCTCTTTATCAATTATGATGATTAGTAGTATCGGAGGTTTAACAAGCACCTCAGTAACAGGGTTAATTATTGCTGTATATCGTATCGGTTACTTTGGAATAAACCAATCATCAATTTTTGCATTAGTCCATATTGCCTTATACATAACACTTTTTACTATTATTAATAAATATATAAAGACTCCTTGGAAGAATTGGTTCACAAAACTAGTTATTACAGTTTTTATTTTATCAACAACATTCCTTTATTTACTGAAAGATGTTGATAAGCAGTATATGATAATATTTAATTTTTCAATGGTTGTTATAGGTACCGGTATACTGGAATATTTTTTATTAGGTTATGCAAAACGTGCTAATGAGCTATATAAAGTTTATCAAACAGATTCAACAAAGGATTTTCTTACCGGACTGAATAATACAAGACAATTCGATAAGCTGCTCAACATGAGCTTTGAAAGGGTAATTGAAAATAATGAGAAGCTATCCTGTCTAATGGTTGATATAGATCATTTTAAGAAAGTCAACGATACTTATGGGCATCCTATCGGAGATATAGTTCTAAAGGAACTGGCGGCTATATTAAGTAAGAATTGCAGAGCCTTTGATTTTGTGGGACGCGTAGGTGGTGAGGAGTTTTGCTTGCTGCTATTAGATTGCCCTTCCGACCGTTCCTTTGAAATAGGCACGAGAATAAGGAGTTGTGTAAAGGAGCATAAGTTTTCTATCGGAGATAATAGATTTATTAATATAACTGTTTCTATTGGTAGTGCAACCTACCCGGATACAGTGAGCAGTTTAGAGGAAATCCTGGAGAAAGCTGATATTGGACTGTATAAAGCCAAGCAAACAGGGCGTGACAGGATTTGTGACTATCAGCAATGTATAGAAGGATAGCCCGTGAAGGATGTTGTAACTGCGTTTTGTCAAAAAAGCGGTAACCAAAAGGGGGAGAATATGATAGGTAACGATTTGTACAGATCAATTGAAGCTGCCGGCTTCAGAATCAAGACGTTCAAGGTGGAGCATTTGAATGAGATTAGCACTGATTTTGAAAGGCTTGCAGCACAGGGACTTTTGGAGGCCGGATTTTATAAGGATAATCTTGCAGGCTTCAACTATGACTACGAAAGTGTGCTTGAGAGTGCAAAATCTGTTATAGTAATTGCGGCTCCACAAGGTAAAAGTATCGCTGAGTTTGAATCTGAAGGCAGGATTATTGATGCTGTAATCCCTCCCACCTACATATACCCGGGTATCAACAGCAGGATTGCAGGTATATTAGATAATGTTATTACTGAAAAAGGCTATAGATTGGCAAAGGCTGTTCTGCCACTGAAGCTTCTGGCGGTAAAAAGCGGCTTGGGGCAGTACGGAAGAAATAATATTTGCTATGTACCCGGACTTGGAAGCTTCATCAGGCTGGTGGCCTATATTACTGATTATCAATTCCAGGAGGATAGCTGGGGTGACGCAAAGGCAATGGAAAGCTGCAGCACCTGTACCTTGTGTGTTGAAAAGTGCCCTACGGGAGCTATTAAGGAGGAGCGTTTTCTCATTCATGCTCATAACTGCATTACAAATTTCAACGAGTATGAAGCTCCTATACCAGAGTGGATAAACCATGAGTGGCATGATTCAATGGTCGGCTGTATGAAATGCCAGTATGCCTGTCCCCATAATAAAAAGCTTATTGATTTAGTGGATGAAAGAATTAATTTTGATGAGAAAGAGACAGGGATGATATTGGGAGGAAATACCTTCGAGAGTCTTCCAATAGAAACAAGAGACAAAATATCCTATATGGGCATGGAGTCCTACTACAATGTATTACCTAGGAATATCCGCCTTCTTATGAATAAAATTTAATCAATGAATGGGGGACCAGGAGACGAGGCGCCGTCTCCTGGTCCCTTCCTTCGATTATATGAAGACTTGATAGTAACCGGGTATGTCCTATTAACATATTATGTACTAGCCTAGTATAGGCAATTTGAAAATAATAATATGTTGGTAAAGGAGATATAATAATGTCTATCATATGGGTGCCGGATGACTATGCAACAATACAGGCTGCAGTAACAGCAGCTATAACCGGAGATACGATCTTAGTAAGAGATGGCGTATATCATGAAGAGGTACAAGTCCCAGCAGGCAAGGATTATTTACGTATTATTGCAGTAGGTGAAAAAGCTGTCCTTGATGGAAGGAGTCTTCTGGCGGTGGCAATTAGCTTGTCCAATACAGGCGCGGAGATTAAGGGTTTCAGCATCAAGAATTATAATGTTGGAATTATTGTAGGCGGCTTTACAGCTGATGGGTTTCACCGAGTAATAAACAACTGTATTTCAGATATTGACAGCTATGGAATTCGAATCATTGGTAATGGAAACTTGGTATGGAAGAATAAAATATTAAGAATCGGTAGAGTTGGAATAAATGCGGCTAACAACTTTAACTGGATAATAGAGAACATACTAGCTGATAATGCTGTGAGCAGTTTTGCTGCTTATGAACAAAATATTATAGCTGACGTATTTAGTACAGCGGTTATAAATAATCTTTTTGCTAACAGTGGAGCAGGGGTTGGACTCGGTTTTTATGGGAATATTTTTCTATATAAAAACAAGATTTTAGGAAACTGTGTAGGCGGAGTAGATAATATAGTAGATTCTAGTGTTAATGCTTCTGTGTTTGTAGGAAATGAAGTGGCAGATAATAAAGGCAAGGGAATTTCATTGGACGGGATTAGTAGCATTGTGTACCAAAACTGGATACACGATAATGATAGAAGTGGAATTGATGTAAATGGAGTATTTAACATAATAGAAAAGAATACAATCTTTAAGAATTTCAACGATGGAATCAATGTCCGACAACCAACCTTCGTGAATAAAAATCTGATTGGCTGGAATTGTCTTAGAAGAAATGTACCATATGACATAGACTTGAATAACCCGGATAATACAGTTATTTTTAACAAATGCAGGGTAAGCGACCCCCCAGGTCTTTGCAGCAACTCCCCAGGTGGAGCTGCTAATGTAATCCATGTCCCCGATGATTATGCAACCATACAATTGGCCGTGACGGCAGCACAGCCTGGAGATGTGATACTGGTTGAAGACGGAGTCTATAGTGAGGAAGTTACAGTATCCAATGGTAAAAGCAACATCCGCATTATAGCTCTCTGTAAAAATGCAATACTTGACGGTATGAATAGCCTGGGAACTGCATTTACATTGCAAGGAGCTGCGGGAGTTGAAATCAAGGGCTTTAAAATCAGAGATTACACCGCTGCTGGAATCATGGTAAACGGCAATACGAATTTTCCTCAATCAAGCTTTAATCGTTTGCTATGTAACAGCCTCACCAACACTGGCATACAAGGAATATTGCTTATAAACTCACAGGGAAATCTCATATTGCAAAACAGTATAGAAGGTACTGCAAATGGGTTGGAAATAACTACTGTAAGTCCAGGCATAGGTGTCTCATTCGGTAATTGGATAGTGGAAAACAATCTGGTTAACAATACTTCAAATGGAATTGCAATTACATCGAGTGGCAACAATGGGATAGTTAGAAACTGTGTTTATTCAAATGCGTCAGGCATTTCAACAACGGATAGCAGCAATACCCTGATTATCTACAATAAGGTTTCTAATCAGTCTGCGAATGGATTGGAATTCACTGACAGTCCCAATTCAGTAATATTGGAGAATGTCGTAGAAAACAATCAGGAGGATGGTATCAGTAAACTAACCTCTAACAATGGAATAATCAGTGAAAATAAAGTTCTAAATAATAATGGAACCGGAGTAGAGTTATCAGGAAGTGCTTTCAACATAATTGAGCAGAATAAGATAAACGGTAATCAAGACAGTGGAGTTGTAATTGATGCAGCCTCAACAAATAATCTGGTTATATTCAACAGCATATGCAATAATCAGCCGGAGGACATCGTTCGAAGCAACCCGGACAATGATGTGATTTTTAATGAATGTGAAAATAGCAATCCTCCGGGACTCTGTGATATGTGCTGCAAATAAGGTCATAGAATATTAGAAAGGTGCACTCTTTTAGAGAGCGCACCTTTTTTGAAGCACATCAAAGGTCACAACTGCATATCTGATTTCTTCCATTATTTTTTGCCTTATACAAAGCCATATCTGCATTATTTATTAGTTTATCGACACTGGAATTTTCTTCGACAATTATTGCTGTTTCGATGCCGATACTTATGGTAATCCTTATAGTCTCTTCTTTGAACACAATTTTCGTATTAGCAATGGATTCCCTGATGGTTGAGGCAACCTTAAAAGCATTCTCTTTATTAGTTTCTGGCAATAGGATTAAAAACTCTTCACCGCCGAATCTGCCAAGAATATCTGTGCGCCTTATCCTGCCTTTGCACACTTTTGCCAAGACCTTCAATACTTTATCTCCTGCCAGGTGGCCATACTTATCATTAATCATCTTGAAATGGTCAATATCAATCATAAGGACCGATATAAAGCGACCGGTTCTTCTGGCCTTCAAAATTTCCTTTTCGGCTTCTTCCATAAGTCTTCGTCTGTTGTATATCTGGGTTAGGGAATCGTAATTGGCCATGTCATTTAGTACCTGAATCATTTCCTTCTGTTTTGAAACATCTTGAATAAAGTAAACATACCCAACGTTTTTATTATTCTCGTTAAGTGCAGTTTTGCGGAATTCAAAGTATTTCTGAGTGGCTTTATTTAGAATCTTCATTTCAAACAGATCACTTTTTTGCTCCAAAAGCTCCCGGCCTTCCTTAAAGGTTGAAACATCAGTTCCAATATGCTTTAGATCCAGCCATTCGAATATTTTTTTGCCAGCCTTGTTAAAATCAATTAGCCTGTTTTTATCATCAACTACAATAATACCTTCATTAATCTCTAAAAAAGTAACATCCTTTACTATCTCTTTCAGCTCAAGGAAATCATAACGGAATAATGCAATATAAAAGAATATGGCGGACAAACTCAGCCCAAAGGGCGTAAGATCTAGGCCAAGAGGTGAAAAGCCTAGGGTATATATGAAATTTACCAGGCCAGGCCAGATTGAGCCCAAAAACATCCAGTAAGCTTGAGTAGCAAAGCTATACTCAGCTCTTCGCCAAGCTCTGAAAAAAGCAATCATACCGAATAACTGGACTGAATAGGCATAAGCAATATGTACAAAATACCAAGGTCCTCTCGATAACTTTGCTATTAAGTGGTTATCAAATTCAAACGCAGATACATCAGCATAAATTAAATGATGGTATTCGTTCGTGACACTGAAGAAAAGTGTCAAGAAGGGTAAAGTCATAATTAGAATGGTGGTCTTTAAAGAAGCTTTCTTCTTAAAATGAAACTTATAAGAAAAAATCATCCAAAAGGCAGACATAAATGCCGCACCAAAATACTCCAACTTTAGAAAGAATTTTATCTGCTCAAGATTATCAGCCTGAAGCTCAAATCCATAACCTGTAATATAAATGGCAGCAGCCAGGCACATGATAGAAAAGGGCGCAGAGAGACTATTTCTCTGTTTGGACAATGAATATAGAAAGAGAAGGAAAAAAGATATTCCAACTAAAAATAATATACCAGAAAGAAGTGTAATCAAATAAATTCCCCCTACGAATTCCGAGTCTATTGTTAAAGCGATACCCGCAAATTTATAGCTGTACTGATACATCAATGTCATGCAATACTTTAGGCAAAAGCTAATCCAGACATGGTTATCTTTTTGTACATGACACAATTACATTAACTTCGTCAAATTTTGCAGAGGTTCTTGTAATTAACATTATATAACATTTTATAAAAGCATGCACTCATAATTTACATAAGTGGAATCAGATTATAAGTTTGTTCTTTGCCAGCGGTTGCTTTTGTATCGGGAAAAACAAATAACGGCTCCCAAGACCCAAGAGCACATCTCACTGATGGCTATCACGTCAGAACCAAGTCTTCCAGCAAGAGCATAGGATAAAAGCACTCTAAGAGTGAGGGAAAGCATATTGCTCGCTGATGTGAAAACAACATCTTTATTTCCTTGTAAAAATGCAGTATATGCATTTTCCAGACCCAATATAGGATAAAAGGCAGCGCAGATATAGAAAAATCGTTGGCCTATAGCCGCCACGGCATCAGAAACACCAAAGGCTTTCATCAGCACTTCACCAGCTAGCACGACGAAGGTGGTGATAGCAATTGATACGATTAAGATAATAATAATTCCTTTCTTCAAACCTTCTTTAGCTCGTTCCATATTATTTGCGCCGACGTTCTGACCAACAAATATTGAGATAGCAACTGAAATATTGATAATCGGCAATATCGTTAAGGTGTCAATTTTGTAAGCGGTTGTTATTGCTGTCACTACATCAATGCCGAAGGAGTTCATAATGCTCTGCAAAAGCAAAGAACCGATAGAAGCAATACTTGATTGGATCACCCTTGGCGCACTTAATTTCATGCTTTCTAAAAATAGGACAGTATCTATAAGCCGCTTATGAAAAGATATTTTAAACATTGGATGTCTCTTATAAATATAGACTAGAAGAAATATGCTTGAAATTGTTTGAGCGATGACTGTGGCAATTGCAGCACCTTTGATGCCCCAGAAAAACAAATTGATAAACACCAAGTCCAAAATGATGTTAACAACTGTCGATAATACAATGGCATATAGAGGGGTTTTGCTGTCTCCAATGCCCCTTAGCATAGAACTGCAAAGATTATAAAGAACCATGAAAGGAACACCAATAAAGACAATGGACAGGTACTCTATAGCTGGTTGTAAAATCCCTTCGGGTGTTTGCATTAAGATTAAAATATCTTCTTCAAAGATGAATCCAATAATAGATAATATGCATGCAGCAACCATGATAAATAAGAAGGACGTACAGGATAGTTTAGAGATTTTCTTATACTCTTTTGCTCCAAAATATTGAGAAATAAGAATTGTATATCCAGAGACCAGACCTGTGACAATAAATATGAACACATTTAAAATAGGAGAGGAAACTCCAACTGCCGCTAATGCCGCTTCACCGATGAAGTTACCAACAATTATTGAATCGGTAATATAGTATAATTGCTGCAGCAATCCACTTAAAATAAGCGGAACTGTAAAATAAAGCAATGTCTTAAAAACACTACCTTTTGTCATATCGTGACTCATAATTCCCCCCCCATTATCGACGCTGCCATAATTGATGAGCATTTATGTCGTATTTGTTTTACCAGAATTTTGATTTTATCATATTATAAAGAAAATAACAAGGCAGGGGGAATAGGGATTTCAACCCTCTCCTTTAAATGGCTCAAAATGTCAGCGTTATTATTGATACGCTGCATAAGGATCGGATAAGCTCCAGATATTTAGTATTGATTTGATTGGGAAAACTTGCTATACTATATATGAACATATGCACACATGTTCATATATAGTATAAATATGGGGGAAGTAGGATGTATAAGAATATATTATCAGCTTTGTTATTGTTTATCTTTGGGGTTTCATATGTATACAAATTATATGTGCTAAAGAAAAATAAGCAAATTGATGCAAATGTATTAGGTAGAGGTGATAAGGATACTAAACTCAAGAATACTGAAATATTACTAAGAACAACAACTTATGTATGGCTAATAATTTGGATATTCCTCATTATTACCAACAGAAGGGCTTCAGTATTATGCTTGGGGTATTTGGGTGAAATCAATACAGAAATACTTGGGCTTATTATTACAGCAATTGGAGTAGTATTTTTCGAGCTAGCGATATTTTCTATGAAAAGCTCATGGAGGGTAGGCGTAGACAAGGATGCTAAAACAGACTTAATTACGGATGGTATTTACAAATATAGCAGAAACCCAGCGTTCCTTGGGTTTGATTTGATGTTTATTGGCTTATTTTTTACGTACCCCAATATTGTCACGCTTGTTGTCATGTGCGTTAATCTTTTAGCGATACACTTGCAGATACTTCAAGAGGAAATATATCTTAGAAATAGCTTCGGAGATAAGTATATTACATATATAAAAGTGACTCCGAGATATTTATTATTTTAGTAAAGTATATGACCTTCTATTGATTAAGTCGGAGGCATTTTTTATAAGTAAAAATATAACTCAGTTTGTACGGATATTTATTTCTTGGGTTTTTATAGACGTTATGTTAACATGTTCTTGCGGATGGTAATATGTTTTGAAAAACTCAACTGTAACTACATCGAAAAATCCCCCCAATATTAAGGATGAAGAATTAAATGTCAAATTCAAATAAAAACAGATAAGCTATATAGGAGGTTAGTATGAAGAAGCTGCTTCGCTCTCCCTTATTTGGGCTGCTGATGTTAGGTTTTTATGTTTTTATTATTTGGACAACCTTTAGGCCATATGATTCAGTAGATGTTTACACCCACTTTTTTTCTTATGATTTAAATGTTTATTCTGTAGCTTTTATCTTTTTTAATATTATTTTCGGTCTTATATTAGGTATCGGGCACATCCCGAAAGAGAGGCAGAAAAGTGGGCGCTGGGGATTCAAGTTTGTGCGGTTTTTTACCATTGGCATTCCGTTGATAATTTGGTCACTAGGGAGCTATATACATTTCGATTTAGGAATATTTCGTGGATTATACCTGTATCATGGGATTCTTGCAATGGGGATAACGGAGAGCGTGGGATTTTATTATTCAATGGCGTTTCTGCTTTTATGCGGTTATGTTTTTCAAATTTGCCTAGGGTATTTAATAAGCAAATGCATATATAAAGCTGAGAGAGCATAGGTATATTGGAGCATCACATAAGTGATTCAAACCAAAATATAGTATAACTGATTTTATATTTACTTGGTTGAAATTGGAAAAGTTGAGCGAACTAATTCTTGCTCAACTTTTTTTGTTGCTCAGGTGGATATCTGTGGTTTACGGCACTTTTCATTCCAGATACATTATGTAGACTATATGCTATATTTAGTTTGTACTTATTATGTTGATATTTTTATTAGTTCAGGGAGGATAAAGTGTTGAAAATAAAAAATAAGTTAAGTATCATATTATGCTTTGTTATAGTCTTTACAGCTTTATCTGGTTCTTTTTCTGCTTTGACAATTGATGCATCCGCTGCGGATTCAACAGAAGCACTTTTTAAAGGAGCTTCGCCGATAGATGGCAATTTAAGCAAATGGCTGCTGGATGAAGAAAATGGATATATCTATGTTATTTCTGACAATAAGCTTTTAAAGTTTTTTGACTTGAAGACACTAGCGCTTAAGAAAGAAATAAAATTTACGTATATATCCGACATAGACCTTTACAATGGGAAATTATTCGCAGCACTGGAGTGGGACGGGGAAGTGGCGGTAATCAATACCGAGACCGCTGCTGTTGAACAAAAGATTAAGGTTGCTAAGAACCCGCACAAAATGGCGCTTATGGACAACAAGATTTTTTATGTGCCCAGGTATTATAAAGGCTCGGAAGGAGCTATTGTAGACTATTCAAAGGTTTATGTCCATAATCTTGCTGACTCAAAAGAAGCTGCTGCAATGTCAATGACATCGATCCCAGGTTATGAAGATTATTCGGAGAATGTGGAAATAACGGATCTAGCAGCTGATATGGGCAGTAATAGACTTTTTGTCAGTGCAAGGAATGTGCATTTTAATAAATCCTATCTGTTTTCAATAAGCTCAAAGGATTATAAGGTCTTAGACAATGGAAAGCAGTGGGGCTTTGATGGTTATCAACTTGGAATGTTTGTCAATGACAAGGATATATTCTTTGGAAGCTATAGGCTTGATAAGGAAGACTTAAGCAAATTTTACGGGAATTATGACGGCAATGTGGCTTTTGCCAAGGGAGATTATGTTTTCTCTAGTGCAGGGCTGTTTGACAGGGAGAGCTTCATAAAGGTCGGCGGGTTTAGCGAATATGATGGCCAGCCAGGTCATCCTGAGGAATACAGGGCTTTTCTGGCAGACAGCAATGACAACGTATACCTGCATGGGGGATATGGCTCTCCAACTTCCAGAGGACCCTTGAGCAGTTTCATCAAAATCAATCTAGAAAGTGGAAATAAATTGCCAAGTGATGCTGCTGCTATAGATTACAATGCAGACAAAATAGGCATTGACACAAAGGCAAAGCGCCTTTCTATAACCAAATGGCTTGTGGATGCTGACAACAAGCTGGTCTATGCGCTTTCAAAGGAAAACAACAGACTTATGATTCTGGGCCTTGATGATTTGAAGCTAAAAAAACAGCTGCTTATAGGAAAGTATCCCAGCCATTTGGCAATGTCAGGCGGTAAGCTGTATGTCGCACTTTCCGGTATCAATCAGGCAGCTGTAGTGGATTTGAAGACTCAGACATTAGAAAAGAATATTGTTCTTAAGCACAAGCCTGGTGCATTGGCTGTTGACGGAAGCAAAATGTTCTATATGGGCTATGAACCATACAACAGAACAACAGACCAATACCTGAAGCTGTATATGTACGATTTATCCAAGAACAATGAAATTGAAATACTTGCAAACAGTGCAACACGTTTTTTGGAATCAAATATGACTTTGGATACGACAAAGCACAGGCTTTATCTCGGACACTCAACACATGACGGAGCCATGGCCATAAGCACTTCCGATTACAAGATTCTTAGCACTTCAGGCTATGGCAGGGACAACTACCGCTCTGTGGTGTCTGCCGACAGCGGGAAGCTTTTTTACTCATCTGCAAAACTGGATGAAAATGATATCTCAATCGTTTACGGCTATTTCAAGGAAGACATAATTTATACAAAGGGCTCCTATGCCTTTTCAACAAAAGCTGTATATGATGCAAATAGTTTCGAAAAGCTTGCAGAGCTGCCTTTTGAGTCTGAAAGCATATATATGGATGGAAACAGCAATGTTTATATGTTTAATAAGAGCAGCAATACTATAAGGAAGTTTTCTTTGACACCGCTAATTGCAGGATTTCCGCAGATTTATAATGAAGCAATAAAAAGCACTGATTACAGTGTCCCCAGGGATGGCGCTTATGACCTTGGCAGTGGGCGTATTATGGGCAATATCAAAACAGTGCTCGATGATGTGAATAATTTGATATACGTGATTTCTCCTGATAACAACAAGCTCCAGGTTATCGGAGGATCGAATCTGAAGCTTATAAAAGAGCTGGTGGTAGGTCAGGGGCCGACAGACATGAGGCTTTATGATGGCAAGCTTTATATCGCAGTTGAACTCACAAAATCAGTAGTAGTGTATGATACAGCTTCCCAGACTGTTTCACAAACCTATAAACTTTCCGAGAGGCCAGGGAATATTGAGCTTGATGGCAGCAAAATATTCTACAAAGGCACGATGAAGTTTTATGCATATGATATGCTGACGAAGCAGGAAAAGGAATTTACCTTCCATGATTTCAAATGGGGCAGGGACTTCCTGCCGCGGGGAAGGTTTTTCTTGGACCGAGAAAACCATATTCTTTATGGAGACATTGAGGGTGCTAAGCCTATTGAGGCGCTATATGCAGTCAGCACCATAGATATGAAGCCCATTCAGCTGCCTGTGTCAGTTGAGAAGCATGGGGATGTAGATTACTATGGAATGCCAGTATTCAGGGGGAAGGAGCTTTTATGCGGACAAGGCACATATGACAGGGATAGTTTCAGCCAGGCTGGTGATGCACTCAAAGGGCATATCCTGTATGCTGACGACAAGTATATCATGACAACCTATGAGGCGTATCTGAGGAAAAGCCACGCCAAGCTGGGAGATATGCCGGATTACTACGAGAACATGCAGGTGGACAACGAGAAAAACATATATATTGTAAAGAACAGGGAGCACTTTATAAAGAAAACAAGCTTAAATGCGCTGTTAGCCGACCTGAAAAACAAGACCGCCACATATGATGCCCATGTAAAAGGAGATATAATTGATGCTCCTAAACCGGTAGAGAAGATTACCTTCAACGATATTGGCAATCATTGGGCGAAGGAGGCAATAGAAGAGCTTGCCCAGAAGAAAATTGTAAATGGCATTGGAAATAATTTTGCTCCCAACAACAGTGTTACCCGTGCAGAATTTACGGCTATGCTTGTAAGGGCAATTGATCCGGAAGGTATAGCAGGTGTTAAGGAAGATATTGAACAAGGAAATATATTTGCGTATTTTATTGATGTAAAGCCTAAGGACTGGTTTTACCCATCGGCAATTGTCGCAAGAAGAATCGGACTGGCGCTGGGGGATGGAACGGGTTACTACTCACCGAATTCCCCAATTACCAGGGAACAAATGGCAGTGATGTCCTTAAGAGCTTTGGAAAGAATGAATCCTCAGGCAATTGAAAGAGATGAGGATATACTTTCGACCATAAAGGATAATGGGAAAATAAGCAAGTGGGCAAGGAAGGATGCGGCTTCGGCAGTGAAAATGGGCATAATTAACGGAAAGCCGGGAATGCTTTTTGCACCCCAGGACAAGGCGACAAGAGCAGAGGCTGCTGCGGTACTGAAAAGAACTATGGATAAATTCTAGTGTGTAATATAGAAGGAACAGGTAAGTCACCTGTTCCTTTTTTTATCTTCTTAATTATAACTCGAGGCGCTTTCCCAGCAAATGCTCCCCTTGGCTGACATGCTGCAAATGGAAAATCGGGACAACCTCGCCAATGGTCTCCTTAAGGTTATTTTTAATAGCATAATAATGCCACGGCTGGAGGCTTTTATATTCATCATCACTTAGGACGCCGAAATCCTTCAGCAGCTGGATGACAACGGGATAAACCGCGCGCTCATTGCCATCAATGACCTTTATGCAAATCCCAAGCTTCTTCTCTAGTAGCCCCAGACAGTAAACAGCCTCACATCCTACCTTCCCGATTAGCTTTGGTCTGCTGCGCTGCATAAGCTCAGTATCAAATTCATAGTCGCCGGCTACCATCTCGGGGTATTTTATCATTGCTTCCACAATTGTTTTGCATGCAGTGTAATATTTGTGATTCGGCTGGTCGGCGAAATCAACCAATCGCGCATAGGAAAGTGCAATTTTATCAATGGGAAGAAGATATATGGGAACACCGCATCCATCTACGCCTAAGGGAATGGAGTCTGGATCCAGATCTGTAAATTCTGCTATTGACGCTAATATCTCCTTTTGCACCGGATGGTCTTTGTCAGCATAGTTTTCTAGCTTATAGCCCCTGAATTTAGTTAAGGCAAGCATACCTGCATGCTTGCCGGAGCAGCTGCAGTGCAATTGGGTAGGCTGCCTTCCTTCTGCCTTTAACCGCTTATTTTCTTCCTCGTTGTAGGGCTGCATGATGCCGCAATGCAAATGACCTTCCCCTAGACTCAGCTTGTCTAAAATATCCAAAGTAGTCTGCTGGTGTATCTCCTGCCCGGAATGTGAGGCGCAGACAAGGGAAATCTCCTTTTGGGACAGTCCAAAAGCTTCTGCAGCTCCGGTGTGTACTAAGGGAATGGCTTGTATGGGTTTGGCTGAAGATCTGAAGTATACCTGTGTTTTATAATCTCCCAGACTGAAGTGTATTTTGCCTGAAGAGTCAGATACACAAATGTATCCAAAATGTATGCTTTCAATGTAATCGCTTCTTGTCACTGCTGCTAATGGGAACATAATTCATCCTCCCTTAAATCTAATATATCACCTATCTGAATATTGGTACCTGCCTTACTGTTATTGATATCAAAAACAGGTATAGTATGGCCAATCAGCTTTCCTTTATGGTTCTTAAGAGGGGGCGTTACCCACTTATCCAGCATTTTCATAGATTCATTAGTTAATATCCCAAGCTGGCTAAGCAGATGCGTAGCTACAGGATAAACTGCACGTTCATTGCCGTCAGATATTTTGATGCATATTCCAAGCTGCTTCTCGGGAACAGCTATGCAATAAATGCCTTCTGCGCCTACCTTGCCCAGAGCCCGGCCATTTGAGCAGGCGATTAATTCTGAACAAAATTCTTTGTCACCATTAATCATCTGGGGATTCCCTTTCATTGCCTGAAGGATTTTCTCCAAGGCATCCCGATACTTGCTGTCGCTGTTTTTTCCTACTGCCAGCAACGCGTAAAGCTGAGCCACTTGACTGATTGGAAGGGCTATAGTTGGTACACCGCAGCCATCCACACCTATGGTTATATTCTTTTGAGGGATATCCAAAAGCTCCCCTACAGTGTTTATAATCAGTTGCTGGACAGGATGCTCCGATTCAGTATAGTCCTCTATTGAATACCCGAAGTGCCTGCATAACGCGAGCATGGCTGAGTGTTTTCCAGAACAGCAGTTATACAGTGGGGATGGTCGCCCTCCTTTTTTTATCAGGTTGTTCAGCATGTTTGCATTATAGGGATTTGCAACTCCGCACTGTAAATGCTTTTCGCTAAGTCCGATTTTTTTCAGAATGGAATTAACCGCTTTGCGATGGAAGGCTTCGCCGCTGTGGGAGGAGCAGATTATTGCCAGCTCACGGGGTGTAATATTAAAGGCCTCCATAGCCCCGGAATTGACAAAAGCAACTGCCTGAATAGGTTTGGCAGAGGAACGCATATAAACCTTTATGTCGTTTTTATCGCTGCTATAAACTACTTCACCCTTCGCGCCTACGACGCTGATATAGCCTTTATGAATGCTTTCTACAATATGAGAACGAGTCAATACAACTAGTGGCTGCATAAATCCTCCCTTTTATTTTTATTAATATTTTGCACTAGTTTTGCTGATTTAGTCTATCTTCTCTGAATTTTACCAATATATACATAAAGGGATGGAAGGCAGAAAGTAGAATAACTGTAAATATTAGATTTACCTATGGAGGAGTATATGAAGAACAGACGTGGGATTATTTTCTTTTGTACAGGCATAGTAATAACCGTCATCCTGGCTTTAATTATTGCTAATATGAAAACCGATATCATAAGCCTTGTTGGAGTAAATAACAGTCTTAAAAAACCCGACGTACAGAAAGAACAGAACATGAGTGAAGCATTGGATCAACAGAAATGGGAATTGAAGGGTATAATAGACAGAGGCAGCTACATTCCTGGTAATTTTCGTAGTTATGACATTGTTTATTTTAAAAAGCTCAATAATGGAAGCTATGATGTTGAAATTCAGGGTGGATTTGAAGACGTCAATGTTGTTCGTGAAGACTCATATAAATTCAATATCCACATATCCGAACTGAAGAACAATGAAAATATGGACATTATTCTTAATATGACAAAAGATTCATTAATCGGACTGATTGCCAAAAGGAAAGGTCTGCCTGAGAAACTGAATGAATATAATATTCTTTATTATAGAGACCACATGCAAGGAGAATACGAATTTGGGATAGAAGCGAATGGCGTGCAATATTATTTTTTAATTGAGAATCACAGCCGTTTTACCCCAAAGGGAAGATGGACGCTTCTCGGCTGGTCGGAGGGGAACGCGCCTAAGGACTGGAATGATGTGTTGGCTGTTCAAGACTATGATTCAACAGAGCATATCAAGCTTGGTGAGCAAGAATATGAGAAGTTTTTCATACCTTATGTGGATAATATTTACAAGCAAATGGATGAAAACTCCAAGCTGATAGGTGATATGATAAAACATCGTAGTAGGGTTTACGGCAGTGAACATTATAAACTTGTCGCAGTAAATGAAATATCGTTACATCAGGATGCTCTAAAGGTTATGAAGATTGAAGCTCCGGACAAGTACAAAGCATCCCATAATATGCTTGTAAAAGCTATGTATAGAGTAAGCCGTATGGCATCGATATATATAGAAGGACACGAAGGCTATAAAGATGAGCAAGAATACAATAATTGGCGTTATTACAATAATAGGGATTATGAGCCAAAAGCCAGCGAGGCAAGGGATATAGTCAACAAAGCATATGCATGCTTTGAAGCTGAAAAACGAAGTGAGACCTTTGATGAGGATAAATATAACGAAATTGAATATAACAACAGAGTTGAGATTACCAGATTAGTAGATAAGCAAATAAATAAACATACAAATTTTAAAATAAGGTATGCCCACCCCTCAGTTAAAAGATTTAATAATACGCAATACAGATATTATGCAAATGAAGGCTCTGGGACAGATTATAAAAGATTCTGCTATACAATTGAAAAGGATAAGAACGGCAAGTGGATGATCGTGAGTAGAACTGAAATATAATGCCTTTATAATTTCATAAATTTCTCGTTAGAAGCTTTATGATGATGGCCTATTAGAAAACTCTATTAGGCCATCTATTTTTGTTATCATAAGCATTGGCTTTGCCTGTCATTGGTGGCAATCCGGTTACTAGAACCAAAAAAAGAGCAAGGCTTTCACCTTGCTAATGTTATAGAAAAAAGTCGATCCATAAAGTTGCATTTTATAAAGATTGCGCAATACCTCAAATGCAGATTATTCCTATGCTTTCCAAATCCTACTTTGTAAATACACCACAAATAGTTTCTCCGGTATCTGAAAGTTGCTTCCCCGCAACATCGCAGTAAAATTCAAAGGCACTGAAACCCGCTGGTTGAATTTCTGATACCAGTGCTTCTTTAGTAAAAAAATGGTCCCATACATTATAACAATGTACAGTATCTTCGGTTATCACAATAGACTGCCTTAATTCTGTTTTATCTTCATCATCATATTGATAAACAGATTCTAAGCACACATGCGGCTTCTCACTGTAAAATCCACCTTCTGAATAGTACCATTCACTACTTTCATTTTTTCTCATAAGTGGCGTAAATACATCAAAAATAAATTTTCCCTTCGGCTTTAATGCCTGATATACCTTTCTCAATAAAGTAAGCCTATCCGTAATTGATAAAGCCGCATAATCACAATATATCAATGTTATTACATCGAACTGTTCTACATAATCAATTGTCAAGTAGTCTTGGTAATGGTACTCGATATTGCTTTTATTAAGCAAAGTTTGGTCTTTTGCATATGCAATGGAGCGTTTAGAAAAATCCACTCCTGTAACAGTATATCCAACACTTCTAAAACGCTCTGCATATAATCCAGGACCACAGCCTAAATCAAGCAAGACCTTATATTGAGATGATGGTGCAATTTTTGAAATCCAAGCTACTGATTTATCAAGAAAATCAGGTTTACGGGTTGCCGCATCCCAATTTGGATTTAGGTGAGCTGACAACATACCTTTAGAGATATGTTCATCATCCCAGAATTTATTTGTGCTTGGAGCATATAAGTCGGGTTTGGTTGTATATTTTTTTAATTTATTGAACATAAACGAATCTCCTTTTATAAATTTATTTATTTTTGAATAGTAAAATATGGAATGCTTTTAGCAGGAAAAAAGAGTTTATATTTACCTTTCTTTTCAACATTCGAATTTATTGTAAAATACAACCTCATTAAAACTCTTTTTAACTGTAACATTTTCATTATTAACTGGATAACCGAAAGCAATAATTTCAGAAGCAATATAAGGCTTAGGTAACATTAGAAAATGTGTAAGCCTGTCAACATCAAAACAGGATACCCATGTTGAACCTAGACCATATTCTAAAGCAGCTATAATCATATGCGTTCCGGGAATTTTTGTTTGATGTTCCTCAAGATTTAGCTTCGAGTAGATTTCATTATCCATGTCCTCAATTGTTTTTGCGAGGTTTGGATAACGATACTTTTGAACATCCCTGCCACCATGTGATTTATCTACATTGCAGGTACAGAGAACAACCAGAAAACTCGCATTCTTTACCCAGTTTTGGTTGTAAGCTATTTGAGAAATTTCATTAATTAATGCCTTATCTGTTATCAATCCAAATTTCCATGGCTGCTCGTTCCCACCAGATGGTGACAACCTTCCGGCTTCAAGAATGTAGTTAATAACTTCATCGGGTACATCTTTTCCTGTAAAGTTTCTTATACTTTTCCGTTCTTTTAACAAATCCAATATCATATGACTCATCCTTTCAATACTTATTGACAAAATTTATGTAATGGCAAGATTAATGCAAAATAAAAAAGCCGCAGATTTACTCTGCGACTTTACTCTTTAAAGAAAATAGTAAAATACGTATGGAGAGTAAATATAAAATCAAAACTAATAAATTGGCAACACAAAAAACTGTTTAACAAAACAGTTTTGCCAAAATATTGAATTGTGATTTTACCCTACTTCTCCGTGCACGTTTATGCTTTATGAATACACAGCACTAAGCCTGCCGAACGACATACCACCCTTCTTAATCAAACCATTACACACATATATGATACCATAATTGTAATTTAGTGTAAATAATATTTTGAAATTCAAGTTTAGTCAGTTTTTTTGCGTACTCAATACAGATAAAAGATAAGACCTAATGAGTTTTGGGTGCTAATTGTTACTTTGGAATAACACTAAATAATGTTCCAGATACTATATAAGAGAATAATGAATAAGGGTGTGAAAAGTTGTTAAATAGTAATCAACATAAATATGCCAACAAGCTTATCGGGGAAAAATCCCCTTATTTACTTCAACATGCACATAACCCAGTGGACTGGTATACCTGGAATGACGAAGCCTTTGCCAGAGCAGTAGCAGAGGACAAACCAATATTTCTAAGCATAGGCTACAGCACCTGCCATTGGTGTCATGTAATGGAGAGGGAGTCCTTTGAGGATGAGGAAGTGGCTAAGGCATTGAACGATAGCTTCGTAGCCATAAAGGTTGATAGGGAGGAAAGACCTGACATCGACCATATTTATATGAATGTATGCCAAGCGTTGACAGGAAGCGGAGGATGGCCCCTGACCATAATTATGACTCCTGACAAAAAGCCTTTCTTTGCGGGTACATATTTCCCCAAGAAAGCAAGGATGGGCTATCCGGGAGTGCTTGATATACTGGAGAAAACCATGGATTCGTGGAATACTCAGAAGGATAGTCTGCTTGAGGCCTCTGAGGAAATATTGGAGCATTTAAGATCGGACTCAGGGGTCGGCCACGAGGGTGAGCTTAGCTTGGAAACTGCCAGCAAGGCATTCAAAGGCTTCAAAGCAGGCTTTGACAGTGAGTATGGCGGTTTTGCAAGAGCACCTAAGTTTCCTACGCCTCATAATCTGCAGTTCTTACTGAGATATTGGAAGGTAACAAATGATGCAGATGCGCTGAAAATGGTGGAAAAGACCCTGGTTTCAATGTACAAGGGCGGTATATACGATCATGTGGGATATGGGTTTTCCAGGTACTCTACTGATCGCAAATGGCTGGTGCCGCATTTTGAAAAGATGCTGTACGACAATGCAGAGCTGGCTGTTATATATCTTGAAGCTTACCAAGCTACAGGAAAGAAGCAGTACGGGGAAGTCGCAAGGCAGATATTCGAATATGTACTGAGAGATATGACATCTCCAGAGGGAGGCTTTTACTCTGCGGAGGACGCTGACTCGGAGGGTGTCGAGGGGAAGTTCTATGTATGGAGTCCGAAGGAAATAACAGAGGTACTGGGCGAGGACGCGGCAGTGGAGTTCAATGGCTACTATGGAATAAACGAAAAGAGCAACTTTGAGGAAAAGAGCATACCCAATTTGCTGCATAATGGGGAAGCCTTCAATAGAATATCTGAAAATGCGGTAGAAGCTTATAGGAAGAAAGTATATGAAGCAAGAGAAAAAAGGGTGCACCCTCATAAGGATGATAAAATACTAACTGCATGGAATGGTTTGATGATAGCTGCACTGGCAATGGGTGCAAGGGTGCTGGATAATAAGGAATATGCAGAGGCAGCAGAAAAGGCGGTAGCCTTTATAAGCTCAAAGCTTGTGCGGGAGGATGGCAGGCTGCTTGCGAGATATAGGGAAGGAGAGGCTGCTTATCCCGGATATCTGGATGATTATGCATTCTTGACTTGGGGCTTGATCGAGCTTTATGAAGCTACCTTTAAGGCGGAATACTTGAAGTTTGCCCTGGCTTTGAACAAGGATATGGTGAAGTATTTTTATGATGAGGACAATGCAGGCCTTTTCCTGTACGGAAGCGACAGTGAAAAGCTTATAGTAAGACCTAAGGACGTATACGATGGTGCGACTCCTTCCGGAAACTCAGTAGCGACCATGAACTTCCTCAGATTGGGGAGGCTTACCGGTGACCCGGACCTTGAAGAAAAGGCTTTTGAGCAGCTAAAGGCATTTGGAGGCATGATAGAAGGATATCCAATGGGTTACACTCATATGCTGATGGCACTGCTCTTCGTAAACAGCAAGGCAAGTGAAATAGTTATAGTAGGCAATCAAGAGGACCAGAGCGCCAGAAGGATGCTTGAAATGGCAAATACTCACTTTCTTCCCTTTACTGTTGTTGTATTCAAGGATGCAGAAGCAGTGGCGGCAGGCATAACTAACATTGCGGCTTATACCGAAGGCCAAGTCATGATAGAAGATAAGGCAACGGCTTACGTATGTGAAAATTTCTCCTGCAGAGCTCCTGTGACAGATCCGAGAGAGCTTGAAAGCATCATAAAGAGTTAATATTTAAAACCTGTGATAAGCACTTGTAAGACTATCGGCAAAGGGTGGCATGCAAGCAGCCATGCATAGCACAGTAGCAATATACAACCCTTGATGGTACTAAGTAACTGCGCCTAAGAAAAGTCTAACGCCTTCCAAAGGCCATCCGTGGCCCTGGAAGGCTTGCTCGGCGTCCTGCCTCGCATACGACTTTTCTAAGGCTCCGTTACTAAGTACCATTACCAAGGCTTGTATAAGCTTCTTAAGCTATACATGGCTGCTTGCTTTTGTGCACACCGTTATACATCACTATAAAAGTTTGCATGGTTTGCCTGTGACCTCACCAGTGCTAAGCACTGGCCTCTTAATTATTCAGGCATATCGGCCTTTAATAGCTGGATGAAGTTGTGGGTGATTCTGGCGGTAATTCCCCAGACCACCCTATCCTCATAGGTATAAAAGTATACCGGATACTGGCCTTTTGCCCAAGGATAGCTGCTGCCCTTCTGTATCAGCTCATAGGGGAAGCCATCTCTCGGCTTCATCTCTATATCTATATAGTGACAAAGAGGCTCTGTTTCCATAAGAAAGGACAGTGGTATGTAGAATATCTCCGTTACCTCATCGATATTATAAGTCCCTTGGTAATCATATAAAATGCCAGTAAAAGGGTAAATCACGGTATTGAAGGGTGTGACCAGAGTATCCAGTTCGCCTGTTATCCTTATATTATTCTCAGGCAGCAGCAGCTCTTCAGAGGTCTCCCTCACGGCTGCGTTCACACTTTCTTCAAAGCTTTCTATTTTGCCTCCTGGAAAGCATATTTCATTAGGCTGGCGATTTAGGCTCTCCGATCGTACTTCGAACAGGAGAGAATATTCTCCATCTCGTTCTACTATAGGCACAAGCACAGAGAATTCCTTGCAGATTTCCCTGTCGCATATATTTATCTTCCGATTCGCAAGCTTCTCTAAATCTATTTTCATAAATGCTCCTTTACATGTATGGTAGGTATTGCAAGAATTATGTATATATTAGATGATAATTGTTTACAATTTCAGTATATCAGAATGTCACTAGCATTAGAATCACATAATAAGTATTGGTATGAAAAGTCTGACACGAGCCAAATGTTATTGTCGAAAGATTATGAATAATGCTTTGCGGGACAAATTTTGAATTTACCTGTTGAGGGTTATTCCTGCAAATGTTATTATTATCTTGGGTATATAACAAAAAATACACAATCATTAAAATAATAGTAGAATGACAACATTATACAAAGGGAGGAATAAACATGCATAAGAAACTATTTATCCCCGGTCCAATTGACGTACGGGAGGATGTACTGCAAAAAATGGCAACACCACAGATGAGCCATCGTGGTAAAGCTGCATCAGCACTTCAGAGAGGTATTTCTGAAAAATTGCAAAAGGTATTCCAGACTAATAACACAATCATTCTTTCAACTTCATCAGGAAGCGGGCTTATGGAAGCTGCTATCCGCTGCTGTACAAGAAAAAGAGTTGCTGTATTCTCGGTGGGAGCCTTTGGTGACAGATGGTACAAAATGGCTAAATCCAACGCAGTACCGGCAGACAAGATTTCATCAGTACCTGGTCAGCCAACAACTGTAGCAATGGTGGATGAAGCTCTTGCAACAGGTAAATATGACGCAATAACAGTAACTCATAATGAAACATCAGCAGGTATAATGAATCCTTGTGCTGAAATCGGAGAGCTGCTTAAAGCAAAGTATCCTGAGGTACTCTATCTTGTTGATACTGTAAGTTCAATGGGTGGAGCAGACATAAAGGTTGACAAATGGGGAATTGACGTCTGCATAACCTCCACACAGAAATGTTTGGGCTTGCCTGCAGGTATGGCAATATGCTCAGTTACAGAGAGAGCTATTGAAGCTGCCAAACAGGTAGAAAACAGAGGATTGTACTTTGACCTTGTGGAGCTTTATGACACTATAGTGAAGAAAGACTACCAGTATCCATCAACTCCTTCACTTGCACATATGTTTGCATTGGACTATCAGCTGGATAAGATGCTTGCAGAAGGAATGGAAAATAGATTTGCAAGACATATCGAAATGGCAGAGTATGTCCGTAATTGGGCTAAAAAGAATTTTGCAATATTTGTAGAGGATCCAAAATACCTTTCAAATACTCTTACAACTATTAAGAATACAAAAGGTATAAGTGTTAGCGACCTTAACAAGCAGCTTGGTGAAAGAGGCTTTGAAATTTCCAACGGTTATGGTGATCTTAAGGATGTGACCTTCAGAATATCCCACATGGGTGATTACACATTAGATGAAGTTAAGGACCTGATTAAGAATATTGATCAAATATTAGGACTGTAAGAGGAGTAGGAGAAGTATGATAAGGATATTGATAACTGACGGTATGGAGAAATCCGGAATTGAAAAGCTTAAGCAAAGCGGATTTGAGGTAGTAGAGCAGTTCTACGAGCCTGAAGAATTAAAAAAACAGATAAAGGAATTTGATGCAGTTGTTGTACGTTCAGCTACAAAAATAAGGCAGCCAATTATAGATGCTGCTTTGGAAACAGGTAGACTGAAGCTTGTAATACGCGGCGGTGTCGGAGTTGACAATATTGATGTAGATTATGCAAAATTAAATGGAATCACTGTAACAAATACGCCAAATGCCAGCAGCGCATCCGTAGCAGAGCTTGCAATAGGGCATATGTTCTGCATGGCTAGATATCTTCATATAGCAAACCACACAATGAGATTAGGACAATGGAATAAGAAACACTATGAAGGAATCGAACTTGCAGGAAAGACCTTGGGTCTTGTAGGCTTTGGCAGGATAGCCAGAGAAGTTGCAAAAAGAGCATATGCTTTGGGCATGAAGGTTGTTTACACTGATATCATGGGAGTTATGGAAGGCTTTGAGCACTTCAAGTTCATGACATTAGATGAGCTTTTGGAAATCTCAGACTTTATATCAATACATATACCAGGTTCAAAGGATAAGCTGGCTGTTATTGGTGAGGCACAGTTTGCAAAGATGAAGGATGGAGTTTATATAGTAAATGCAGCGAGAGGCGGAGTTGTATGTGAAAATGCTCTGTTAAACGCTCTTGACTCTGGAAAGGTTGCTGCTGCTGCTCTTGATGTTTTTGAAGAGGAGCCAACCAAGAACGAAAGAATATATACACACGAAAAGATTTCTCTTACACCTCATATCGGAGCTTCAACTATGGAAGCTCAGGAAAGAATTGGTGAGGAAATCGTACAAATTATTCAGAAACACTTTGAATAGGAGAGAAAATAATGGCGATATTAAAAGCGTTTAAGGCAATTAGGCCAACAATTGAGCTGGCTGATAAGGTAGCAGCTCTTCCTTATGATGTAATGGACAGTGATGAAGCTAGAGAAATGGTAAAGGGCAACCCATACTCTTTCCTGCATGTTGATAAGGCAGAAATAGACCTTGATCCGGCAATAGATCATTATGACAAGGTTGTATATGAAAAGGCCAGAGACAACATGAGAGGCATGATAACGGACGGAGTTTTAGTGCAGGATAAGAATGCTTGCCTGTACATATACAAACAGATGATGAATGGCCGTGCCCAGATTGGTTTGGTTGGCTGCAACTCGATAGATGATTATATAAATAATATAATAAAGAAACATGAATTTACTAGAGCTGACAAAGAGCAGGACAGAATAAACCATGTAGATTATACTAATGCCAATACAGGACCTATATTCCTTACATACAGAGCAAAGAAGGCTATCAATGATATGGTGGATGGCTGGATGGCCAACCACAAGCCTGTATATGACTTTGTATCTGAAGACAGCATAGGCCATACAGTATGGGTAATAGATGATGCTGCTATAATTAGTAAACTGGAAGCGGAATTTGCTGCTATAGATTATCTTTATATTGCAGATGGACACCATCGTTCTGCCTCGGCAGTAAAGGTAGGTCTCAAGAGAAGAGAACAGTTCCCGAATTTTAAGGGAGATGAAGAATTCAATTTCTTCCTTTCAGTTATTTTCCCTGATGAGCAGTTGTATATAATGGACTACAACAGGGTTGTAAAGGATTTGAACGGCAATAGCTCTGAAGAGTTTTCAAACAAGGTCAGGGAAAAATTTGATATTGAAGAGTACAAGGGCGAGGGCCAATACAAGCCTTCCACAAAGCATACCTTCGGGATGTATTTGGATGGTAAATGGTTCAAGCTTACAGCTAAAGCAGGAACCTTCAATGAAAACGATCCTGTGGACAGACTTGATGTTTCAATTATGCAAAATAACCTGCTTAGCCCAATATTGGGAATACAGGACCCTAGAACCGACAAGAGGATAGACTTTGTCGGAGGCATCAGGGGACTCAAAGAACTTGAGAAAAGAGTAAACGCAGGCATGAAGGTCGCATTCTCCATGTGTCCTACTACAATTGATGACCTTATGGCTATAGCTGATGCAGGGCAGGTAATGCCACCTAAGTCAACCTGGTTTGAACCAAAGCTGAGAAGCGGACTGTTCATTCACGAGCTTTAAAAGACAGCGCTCATATGAGAGCTTTTTTTCTTAGATTGAATTCACTATATTGAAGGAAGTGTCTCCCTAAGGAGGCACTTTTTCTATTTTAATGCTAATGAAGGCTCAGAAGAATATGCAAGAGATATTGTAGTAAAAATCATAAAAAATGAATATGACAGTATGAATATGCATAGCAAATAGTAAAAATATGGTTATAAATGCCGATAATACACCTAATATATAACGAAATGCTATATTGTTAAAAGTAGAATATACATGCATAAATATAATAAAACTGCAATTTGAGATTGACTAACTTGCAATTGTCTTATATAATTAGTAAAAAGAATTATTAATTGTTGAATTGCGGAGGTCTTTATGGGAAAAACATTAGCTCACAAAATAATAGAAAAGAATAGAATAGCGGGAGAGGTTGAATCTGGTGGGGAGGTAACAGTTAAGGTCAACCAGACACTTACTCAGGACTCAACCGGAACGATGGTATATCTTCAATTGGAAGCAATGCATATACAGAATATAAAAACTGAGCTTTCAGTCGCGTATATTGACCATAATACTCTTCAGACCGGGTTTGAAAATGCTGATGACCATGCATTTATCAAGAGTGCGGCAGCAAAGTACGGTATCATTTATTCAAAGCCTGGAAACGGAATCTGCCATCAGCTTCATTTGGAGCGTTTCGGCAAACCGGGGGATATTCTTTTGGGTTCCGACAGTCATACTCCTACCGGGGGCGGTCTGGGAATGCTTGCAATGGGAGCAGGAGGGCTGGATGTAGCTGTAGCCATGGCAAACGGCACCTATACCTTAAGGCTGCCAAAGGTTATGAATATAGAACTGATAGGAAGGCTTAAGCCCTGGGTATCAGCTAAGGATATAGTTCTATACATACTAAAGCTTCTGACGGTTAAAGGCGGCGTTGGTTATTTTATTGAGTACTCGGGAGAAGGAATAAAGGCTCTATCAGTAACAGACCGCGCGACCATAACCAATATGGGAGCAGAATTGGGAGCCACTACCTCAATATTTCCAAGCGATGAGATTGTTCAGGATTTTCTCAAGCGACAGGGGCGGGAAAAGGATTTTGTGCCACTAACAGCTGATTCGGATGCACAGTATGATAAGAAAATCCTAATCGATCTCAGTGAAATCAAGCCTATGGCCGCCAAACCTCATAGTCCGGATAATGTGGAAGCAATTCAAAGCATAACAGGAGTGAGGGTAGATCAAGTTGCTATCGGGTCTTGCACAAATTCATCTTATACTGATTTGATGAAGACGGCGGCTATTCTAAAGGGGAAGAGGGTCCATCCCGATGTAAGTTTGGTTATCGCACCCGGTTCCAGCAATATTCTGAAGATGATGGCTGAGAATGGAGCAATGGGTGATCTGATTGCTGCGGGGGCCAGAATCATTGAAGCGGCTTGCGGACCCTGCATTGGAATGGGACAGGCACCCACCTCGGGAGGTGTTTCCCTCAGAACCTTCAACCGCAACTTTAAGGGAAGGTGTGGAACCGATACAGCAGGAGTCTATATTGTAAGTCCGGAGACAGCAGCGGTTTCGGCGATAACGGGATATTTGACAAGCCCGGAGGCCTCGGGCTTTGAGCATCCAAGGATAGACCTTCCAGAAAGCTTTGCAGTTCATGACAATTACTTTGTTTATCCCCCTGTAGAAAGGAATAGTGTTGAACTGGTGATGGGACCCAACATAAAGCCTTTTCCTATCAACAAGCCGCTTACACATACCCTTGAGGGCAAGCTTCTGCTGAAGCTGGGAGATAATATTACAACAGACGATATTATGCCGTCCAGCGCTAAACTATTGCCCTACCGTTCAAACATTCCGGAACTGTCAAAATACTGTTTTGGCACCGTCGTAAGTGATTTCAGGGAGCGGGCTATCAAAAACTGGGGTGGTTTTGTCCTGGGAGGAGATAACTATGGACAAGGTTCCAGCCGTGAACATGCGGCATTGGTGCCATTGTATCTTGGGACCAAGGGAATTCTGGCAAAATCCTTCGCCAGAATTCATAAAGACAACTTGATCAATTCAGGGATACTGCCTCTTGTTTTTATTAATAAAAATGATTATGACCGCTTTGATGAAAACGATGAAATAAAATTGGTTGATATAATAGAAAGCTTAAAAACGAAAATGGTTGTTAAATTAGTAAATAAAACAAAAGACTTTGAGATTCTATGCAGGCTTGAGGGCTCGGAAAGGGATGTCGAAATCCTTATAGCAGGCGGCTATCTGAGCTATATGGAATTGATCAGAAAGGCGGGTATTCCGAATGTATAATATTACATTGATCCCAGGGGATGGGATAGGACCGGAGGTTGCATGGGCAGCCAGAAGAGTAATTGACGCGGCTGGGGTTGAAGTGCGGTGGGAGCTTGTGAATGCCGGCGAGGCAGTATGGAAAGAGACGGGAAGTCTGGTGCCTAATGAGGTATATCAGAGCCTGGAGAAGAATCGTGTTGCGCTAAAGGGGCCTATTACAACGCCCGTAGGGAAAGGCTTCAGAAGTATCAATGTTATGCTGAGAAATAAATATGATTTATATACCAATTTAAGGCCGGTTATGTCAATACCCGGACTAAAGACGCCTTTTGACGGAATCGACCTGGTCATATTCAGGGAGAATACTGAAGACCTGTATTGCGGTATTGAAAGTGCAAAGGAACCTGGGAAGGTTGAAGCGATTAAAATCATTACGGAATATGCATCTGAGCGTATTGCTAAGAGCGCTTTCAAATATGCGGTAGAGCATGGGAGAAAGAAAGTGACTGTTGTCCATAAAGCGAACATACTCAAAATGTCAGATGGTCTTTTTCTTGAAACAGCCAGGAGGGTTTCAAAGGATTATCCTACGATAGAATTTCAGGATATAATCGTGGATAACATGTGCATGCAGCTGGTGACGAAGCCTGAAAAATATGATGTTATCTTAACAATGAATTTATATGGAGATATTTTATCGGATTTGTGTGCAGGCTTGGTCGGAGGATTGGGAGTTGTACCGGGTGCCAATATCGGTAATAGTATGGCGATTTTTGAGGCTGTTCATGGAAGCGCGCCGGACATTGCAGGCAGAAATATTGCAAATCCCACAGCTTTGATATTGTCTGGGGCAATGATGCTGGACTATCTCGGTGAGAAGCAGGCAGCTCACAGCATAAGGGCAGCTGTGCTAAAAACAGTAGAAAACCGAAGCGTGTTGACAATGGACATTGGAGGTAATGCTTCAACAGAAGCATTTACCGATGCAATTATAAATAATTTGAAGCTATTTCAGGGAGGGGGGTATTAATATGAATAAGATGCTTGAGGACAATGGATTTTTTAACGAGTTAACTGGGAAAATAGCGTCAAATGATTTTATTGAGCCTGAATATTATGATAGATATAAGGTGAAAAGAGGACTTCGAAATGAGAATGGCACTGGTGTCCTGGTGGGTTTGACCCGTATTGGTTCGGTTGAAGGTTATCGTATGGAAAACGATCAGAAGCTCCCGACTGAAGGAGAATTGTTTTACAGGGGAATTAGTATAAAGGATTTGGTAGCGGGCTTTCAACAGGAAAATAGGCGGGGCTTTGAAGAAACGGTTTATCTCCTATTATTTGGAGAGCTTCCATCAAAGCAACAGCTGCAGCAGTTTAATGAGATACTGGATACCAGCAGGGATCTACCCAAGGGATTCACAGAAAATATGATACTCAAGATACCCAGCAAGGATATTATGAACAAGCTTCAGCGAAGCATTCTGGTACTATATTCCCACGACGACAATCCTGACGATATTTCAATAAGTAATGTGCTGAGACAAAGCTTGGAGTTGATTGCCAGATTTCCGACCATTATTTCATATGGATATCAAGCAAAAGCCCATAATTTCGATAACAAGAGCCTTTATATCCACCCTGCTAAGCCGGGGATCGGGACTGCAGAGAACATCCTGCATATGATACGGGCAGATAATGCCTATACCAAGGTTGAAGCCGAAACCCTGGATCTTTGTATGGTAATACATGCTGATCACGGTGGCGGTGATAATTCATCCTTTGCTACCCACGTGGTCTCCTCTAACGGAACAGACACTTACTCGGCTATTGCAGCCGCAGTGGGCTGCCTGAAAGGACCCAAGCATGGGGGCGCCAACATCATGGTAAAGAATATGGTAAATAATATCCGTGAGAATGTTGCGGATTGGAGTGACCGTGGAAAGCTCAAAGACTATCTGCTTAAGATAATCAAAAAAGAGGCATATGACAAGACTGGATTGGTCTACGGTATGGGTCATGCTGTTTATACCATATCTGACCCTAGAGCGATTCTTCTGAAGAAAAAGGCTTATGATCTGGCAGCTGAAAAAAATGCGGTACAGGAATTCGAACTGTATAAAAATATAGAAGAACTCACAATTGAGCTAATTAAATCCCTAAAAGGTGATAACGCTGTAATCCCAGCCAATGTTGACCTATATTCAGGGTTTGTCTATGATAAACTAGACATTCCATGCGAATTATATACACCGCTTTTCGCAGTATCTCGAATCGCAGGCTGGTGCGCACACAGGATTGAAACAATTGTCGGTGATAATAAGATCATTCGTCCCGCATATAAGAATGTTAATCCAAGAATGGAATACATTCCCATAGTGAACAGAGGGCTTTAAGCAGTGAAAAAGATTGTCAAAAAAACAATACGGGTGTAAAATAATATGGGCTGTGCTAGAATACATCTCGCAGCCCATTATTATAATGTAGTTGATTCGGGGATGGTACAATGAAGAAAGTAAATATTAATAGAATCGCTCAGCTGGTGAAAGCCTGGATGACAAATGAAATCTGCTTGTTTTTTGTGATTATTGCACTGAAGCTCCTGGTTTTTAACGGGATAATGGAAAGCGGCAGTATACTTAATATTGCATTGGTTGCTTCTGTTGTGGGCACTGTACTTATGCTTGTAAGCTGGACCAACCTTATACCTAGGACAGTCAGGCTTCCGCTTCTATATCTTATGGACAGTGCTGTTACGTTTATCATAGTATCAGACATGCTGTTTTACAGGTACTTTACTGATGTTCTGTCAATGCCAGTTTTGGCTCAGGCTTCAGTAGTATCCTCGGTAAAAAGCAGTGTAGTAAGCCTTTTGCATTTATATGACCTGATGTTTGCGCTAGATCTTCTGATAATACCTTTTGGATTTATTGTTGGAAAAAGAGTTAATTGGTGCAGCAGTATTGGCTATGGAAAAAGGATAATCCGCTTTACGGCTGCTTTTATAATAGGCTTAGGACTTTGCAGCTATGGCATCCTTAATTTACTCAAAACACAACCCTCTATATTGGAATCCTTTTATGACAGGGTTTATATAGTGCAAAATATTGGACTGTTGAGCTTTCACAGTATAGATGCCTTTAAGTTTGTAAAGTCAAAGGAAGAAAAGTCTCTGCCTGTAACCGGAGAGAATAGGAGTGAGATACGTGAATTCTTGACTGATAAGAAAGCTGATCTGCCGCAGAATCCGGAGCTCTACGGCGTGGGGAAGGATAAGAATCTCATTGTAATTCAGGTAGAAGCCCTTCAGGAGTTTGTTATTAACAGAAGCGTCAACGGTCAGGAGATAACTCCAAATCTGAACAAACTGATAAAAAGCAGTCTATACTTCGATAATTACTATACCGAGACAGCCGGAGGGGGTACCTCGGATGCCGAGCTTCTGTCAAATGTATCAGTATTTCCGGCAAAGGAAGGCTCTGCATATATAAGGTTTTCTGGAAATGAGTACTATTCTCTTGCCAAAAGGCTGAAGCAGGAAGGGTATTATGCTTCTGCCCTGCATGCATACAAGCCTGGCTTCTGGAATAGAAGTGTCATGTACAATACCCTGGGATTTGATGAGTTTGTGAATAAAAACACCTTGGTGCAGGATGAGATTATTGGAATGGGGCTAAGTGATAAATCATTCTTCAGACAATCTCTTGAGCGAATGGAGAAATATAAGGAGCCATACTATTCACTACTGATAACCCTCACCAGCCATTATCCTTTTGATAATGACAAGAAGTATTACAGCAGCTTTGACGTAGGGAAATACAAAGACACATTCTTTGGAAATTATCTGGAGTCTATACACTATGCTGACGAAGCCCTGGGAGAATTCATTGATGAACTGGAAGCGAGAGGAATTATGGAACGCTCTGTATTGGCTATATACGGGGATCATTTTGCCATACCTAAGGACAAAAGTGAGTATTTGGCAGAATTTCTAGAGCTGGAGGTCATGGATGATTATAACTGGATGAAGCAGCAGAAAGTCCCTCTTATTATTCATATACCAGGGAATAAGTATACAGGAACAAAGCACATTGTCAGCGGAGGTGTGGATTTCATGCCGACGATATTGAACATAATGGGTACTGACAGCAGCAATATGCCGATGCTTGGGAGGGATCTTGTGAACTCCTCTGAAGGCATGGCAATATTGAGACATGGCAGCTTTATAACTGATAAATACATCTGCCTTACAAATGATGGTATTGCATACGAAGTGGATTCCGGTGAAAGATATCCGATGGAAAAGCTGGATAAGGAAAGGGAGCTTGCAGAAAAGCACCTTGAATATTCAGACCTGATAATAGAGAACAATCTGGTGAAGGAACTAATAGAATATCTGAAGCAATAAAGGCAGGTGAATACCTGCCTTTATTTTTCGAAATATCCTTTTACTACGGCCTCGCGATTCTTCACCATTATCTGCCCTTTTGCGATAACAGTATGAATATTAAGGTCGTTGTCAAGAAGTACTATGTCGGCATCAGATTTCTCCCTAATTGAACCTTTTCGGGGATGCAATTTAAGTGCTTTTGCCGGGTTCTGCGTGATTATGCTTAAGCCCTGCTCCAAGGTAACTATTCCATCCTGTATTGCACTTCTTATATCATTGAACAGGGCTGCAGCACTGCCTACGCCGATACTTGCAAGCACACCCTTGTCATCGTATACCGGTATGCTGCCATTAGCATCTGAGCTGGCGCATACCTGCTCAATCGGACAGCCGTTATCCAGGTAAATCTTCAAGGCATCAGCTATGCTGAGGGTCCGTGGGGAATCGGCAGTCTTATAAAAACTTGAGGTCAAATCTACATACCCGCCCATTTTCAAGTATTCAATGCTTTGTGTTACAAGATGGTCAATCCTGTTTATATGAGTAGGCATGAATTGCTTAATAGGAATTTCGGTAGTCTGAGCAATTTCCATAAGAGGTCTTATACCACTGGGGCCATCTCCAAGGTGTAAATGCACAATTCCGACTTTGCCGGATAGTATGCCGCCTACTCTAGTGTTGGCATAAAGCTTTTTAAAGTCTTCCAGACTGGGCTGTGAGGAACGGTGGTCGGCCATGGCTACTTCACCGACTCCGATTATCTTATCGATAAGCACCAGATCTGACTGTATCGAGCCGGTAAGTGTTTCGAAGGGGATTGTGTAGTTGCCTGTGTATATAAAGGTGGTGATTCCTTCCTCCTCCAGGGCCATTGCCTTTGCAAGCAGTGACTTGGAGTTCCGCGTAATCCCATCGGTGCCAAGAAGTCCCAACGCAGTTGTTATACCAGCGGTAGTAAGATCGCTGATTTTGATTTCGGGAGTTCTGGTTGCGGGTCCGCCCTCTCCACCTCCACCGATGAAATGAACATGCTGATCAATAAAGCCCGGTGCCGCTTTAAAACCACTCCCGTCGATTGTTTCGACCTCAAAACCGGGAGGAGAATCAATAGAGGCAGCAACTTTAATGATTTTATCATTACAGATAAGAATATCCTGCCTGCCCTCAGGTTTTGGTTCGTATATATCAACATTCTTAATGAGCTTAAACATAAGTCACCTCTTAGCCAAATAATTAGATGCTACTCTTCACTTTTCAATATTTTACCTTCCGGCATCCAATCCCAGTATTTTTTAGGTATCTTTGCAGCGGTAAGCCGCGTATTTTTCTTTGGTTCTATATACTGGGACTTATAGTATTCTTCCCAGACAGTGTCATAAATATCTTCTTTTAAATATTTTTCATAGGCTTCATAAGCCACATCGAATAAGAGGCCGTTTTCTATCGCTCTTGCGTACTGACCGGCAAGGATGACAACTCGATGGTTGGGGTATCTGCCTTGAAACTCCCTAAGTATCAGATCCGCTGTATCGTGATATAGAAGGGGCTTGGCAACCAGGCACTTCTCTCCTGCAGGCTTGAACCGTATAAAGCCTATCATCCTGTAAACCTCATGGCTTACGTCATTGCTCAGGGAATTGAGCTTTTTGCAGGGAAGGGAAGCTCCTTGCAGACAGTATTCAATGCCCTTTGTAAAAGCATCTTCAACAGCCTTGAATATAACTGAGTACTTGCTTTCGGAGCAATGCTTAAGGGCTTTATATAAAACATGCATCAGCTCATTGCCCTTGTGGGTGTGAAGCCAATCAACATTCCTGTGAAATTGCTCCTTGTACTGCTGTGCTAACTCTTCAAGGTTATAGCTGTCTGTATTGATTACTGCATCACCGCTGAAAAGCAGGAGACTGCTGCTGCCTTCAGTTATTACCGTATCGCCCGTAAGCTTGGAGAGCATAAATGCTTTTAATATGGATTGTGGAGTTTCTGAGAACATTATCATAAGCTGACCTCCTTAAATATGCTTAATTGCTCATATTCATACTTGGGAGTGCCCATAAGCCACCGGCTGCTGTCATAGCATTTCCCTGAGATAGTAATGAATTTCTGACTGCGTTTCAGGCTTATTCCCATGTTCTTCAGCTCCAAGGGACTTTTTATCCGATACTGACGGCGGATGTCAAGTATTTTGCGAGCTGATTTGGGGCCAATCCCCGGAACTCTTAGAAGCTGTTCTAAAGAAGCCCTGTTTACCTCGACGGGGAAAAGCTGTGGATTCCTGACGGCATACATAAGCTTGGGATCAAGCTCCAGGTCGAGGTTATCGGTTCCGTCGAAAAAAAAGTCCTTGAACTTGAAATTATAAAATCTCATCAAAAAATCCGACTGGTAAAGCCTGCTTTCTCTAATCCGAGGGGCAGGAGTCACGTTCTCCAGCGGTGTGTCATATACAGGGCTGAAGGCGCTGAAATATGCTCTTTTCAGATTATAGGAGGAATATAGGTCATTAACAGTTGTTAGTATTTCCTTATCGCTTTCCCTGGCTGCTCCCACAATGAATTGCGTAGTATGAGTCGTGCCGGGGTTCTGCCTTATTACCTTGGCAATATTTTCAATAGGCAGGAGCAAGTCCTTCTCGTAATCCTTGCTGCTGCTCAGAGCTTTGAGCCTTTCACTGTTGGGGGCTTCGAGGTTGAGTGAAATCCTGTCCGCAAGCCTTGCTGCTTGATCAATGTACTGCTCCGATGTACCCGGCAGCATCTTCAGGTGAATGTAGCCTCCGAAGCGATACCGCAATCTCAGTATTTCAATGGTCTTTAGCATGTTTTCTATAGAATCAGCCATGCCATGCCGAACACCGGAGCTAAGGAAAAGCCCTTCGACGTAATTCCTTTCATACATATCTATAAACAGCTTGGATAGTTCTTCAGGGGCAAAGGCTGTCCTCGGCACATCCCGCTGTGCTCTATTCGGACAGTAACTGCAATCCTTCTCACATTCATTGGTCATAAGAACCTTGAGAAGAGAAACGCATCTCCCGTCGGGGGTAAAGGAGTGGCAAACACCGGAGGGGACCGTGCTGCCCATTTCTGCCTTAGCTATTTTGTGACCTGAGGAGGCGCTTGAGGAACAGATGTCATATTTCGCAGCCTCCCCTAATATCGCTAGCTTTTTTATGTCCATTGCATCATCTCCAAGTATTGGTTTCATATGCAAATCATAGCATATCTAAATGATATATGCAAACATATGTTCGTATATATTGTGTGCAATTTTGGGCAAAATTAAAAGGACAGATGAAAAATCATCTACCCTTTTGTTAACTGTGCAAGCCACGTGCCACTAGCCAATCCTCATTTCGCAGTTTTTATTTTATTATTCAATTCCTCCAGCACCATTCTGTGCTCCTCACTGGTGAAGTTCTTTCTCGCCTCTTCAAGGGTGTACTCCACTTTATCTGAAAGCTTATGCTTAAGCTTTACCTTGATTATCCTAAGCACAGCTTCGTTGAGTCTTTGCTCTGATATCCTGCCTTTGCTGTAGGAATCTTTTAAGGCTTTCAATACTCTATCTTGCATTGCTTTGGTGTGTCCTATCACAAAGACATCAAGTCCGGCATTGAAGGAGGTTATAACACACTCCTCCAAGGTTTCTTTACCGTTCAGATACCCATACATCTCAATTTCATCTGAAATTGAGATGCCCTTGAATCCCAATTCCTTACGGAGAACCTCTGTAAGAAAATAGCTTGACATTGTAGCAGGCAAACCAGAGGGGTCCAGCTCCGGATAGGCAAGATGCCCTACCATTACAGCATCCAAGCCCTCACTCATGGCAGCCTTGAAAGGAACCAATTCCCTGTCCTGCAAGGTTTTTTTATTAATATTTATTATCGGAAGCTTGCCGTGGGAATCCACGGTAGTGGACCCATGACCGGGAAAATGCTTAGGAGCAGCTATGACACCAGCCGACTGCATACCTCTAATAAAGGCTGTGCCATGAGCCGATACGGCCTCTACAGTTCCTCCGTAGGAACGTCTTATAAGCAGCTTATTTTCGTTGCTGCTAACTATATCCAGCACCGGAGCAAAGTTCAGATTTATGCCTGAAGCCCTAAGCTCTTGACCTATGACGACACCTGTTTTGTTGGTGAGAGTTGGATCCCCAGCTTTGCCCACAAGCTTTGCATCGGGGAAATGTGTCCCGCCCTTGGGAAGCCTTGATACTGTGCCACCTTCTTCATCCACGGAAATAAATAGTGGAAGGGGATTCTTGACAGAGTTCCTTTCCTTGAGACTTTTAACCAAGGCGTATTGTAAATCAAAGCTGGAGTAATTCCTTTTAAAAAGAATAAACCCCGAAACCTTGTATCTATCTATGTAATCCTGCAGGGTTTCTTCTTTTACATCCTGGGGGAAGCCTACAATCAAAAGTTGACCGATCTTTTCATCAAGGGTCATTTTGCCCAGCATTGCTGCTGCCTTTTCTTCCAGCTCATCCCGTTTGGCTTCAATTACCTCACTGCCCTTAGGCGGCACTTCGGGATTCTGTTTACCTTGGTCGGCATTAGGGGTGGAACAATTAGTTGCTATAGAGAAGGTAAGTATAATTAACGCAAAAAGAATAAGCTTTCTCATATTAAAAACCTCCGCAGCCTGATGTTTAGTATATCATGTTCTACTCTTCATTATCTATGGAAGGTTAGGTAATGTCAAGAATACTGTCGGATTATGACTAACAAAAAGTAGCCTCCAATTGGGGGATTGTACTTCTAAATATTTGAAAAAGTGGTATAATATATAACAAATCTTATGTGCACAAAAATGTACACATAAGATTGTGAAAGAGTGGAATAATGAATAAAAGAAACCAGAAGGTTATGCGAATTATAGCAGGAGGTTAGAGTAATGGATTCAAGAGACTACAGTCTTGCAGACTTCTTCAAAGTGCCGGATACGGACATAATGGGCAGGGCAAAGATTTTTGGGGAATACAGAAAGGATATCGAGGACAAAAGGCATTTGCAGTATAGACGGGTATCCACAGATGGGTCTGGACCGGTAATGAAGGTTAGAGATCATTATACAGGTGAGATAAAGGAGATGGTTTATCTTGCTTCTAATGACTATCTGAATCTGACGAAGCATCCCAGGACAATTACTGCGGGCAGAGAGGCTTTAGAGAAGTACGGCTCCGGAGCGGGCAGCGTTCCTCTGCTGGGGGGGACCCTGGATATACATATTGATTTAGAGAAAAGAATCGCTAAGTTTAAGGGCTGTGAGGATTCTATAATCTATACCTCGGGTTTTGGCTCCAACTGCGGCACACTGCTTTCCATACTTCAGAATGAGGATATTGCAATACTTGACATGCTTGTTCACGCAAGCATAATAGATGGCTGCAAAGAAACAAATACGAAATTTTTCAGACATAGTGATATGGAATCCCTTGAAAGGGTTCTTATAAGAGTAAAGGATAAATACAGAACAAAGCTAATTATAGTTGACGGAGTATATTCAATGGATGGCGATATTGCTCCCCTTGATAAGATTGCGGAGCTGGCAAAGGCATATGGCGCTTATGTTATGGTTGATGAAGCCCATGCCACCGGAGTCATTGGGGAGACGGGAAGAGGCACCCCTCAGCACCATAATATTGAAGGCAAGGTAGATATTGTTGCAGGTACCCTGTCAAAGGCCTTGGGCGGTGTGGGCGGCTTCATAGCTGCAAGTGGGGAGCTTGTTGAGCTGCTTCGCTACTATTCAAGACCATACATATTCTCTACTGCTATGACTCCACAGGTCGCAGGCTCGCTGCTTGCTGCTATGGATGTCATTGAGGAGGAGCCGGAGCTTAGGGAAAAGCTTTGGGATAATATCAGTTATTTCAAGACCAACCTCACCAATATGGGGTTTGATTTAGGAAACTCAGAAACGGCTATATTCCCGATCATCATTGGGGATGACCTTAAAATAAGAGAAATGTGCAGAAGACTTCATGAGATGGACATATATGTGAATCCTGTTATGTATCCTGCAGTTCCTAAGAGAATGTCGAGGATAAGAATGAGCCTTATGTCCGCACATACCAGAGAACATTTGGATAAAGCTCTGGAAGCGTTAGAGACTGTGGGCAAGGAATATCAGGTCATTTAATTTTTTACGAGGGGGAAAGTAAATTGAAGGGTATAGTATTTGACGCAGATATAAAAAAATATGTTGGGACCCTTATGCTGGGAAAGGTCAATAAGAAGCTCAGCTATGGAGGCGTTACCTGCACCGGGTACAAAGATAATATTAAAGAGCCTGAGCTTCTAGGGCAGGATTGGGTAAAAATCAAGACGCTATATGGAGGAATCTGCGGGAGTGATCTTAACCTGGTGTATCTACACGATAGTCCTTCTGCATCACCGTTTGTATCGTTCCCTTTTGTAATAGGACATGAGAACATGGGAGTGATAGCAGAAAAGGGGAATAATGTTGAGGGATTCCAGGTAGGAGACAGGGTAATAGCAGATCCTATACTTTCCTGCAGAGTGAGGGGTATAGAAGAGGAATGTCCAAGCTGCAAGAGCGGAAATGCAGCTTTATGCAACAATTTTACCAATGGCTTATTAGCCCCCGGCATGTCCATAGGCTCCTGCAAGGATACCGGAGGCAGCTGGGGAGAGTATTACATAGCTCATAAATCACAGCTCATTAAGCTTGATGAGGATACGAAAAGTGAGGATGCTGTGCTGGTTGACGCAATAGCTTCAGCCCTTCACCCTGTTGCAAGGAATTTTCCGGAGGATAATGAAAAGGTGCTGGTGGTGGGGAGCGGAATTATCGGTCTCATGGTAGTGGCATGCCTTAGGGCCTTGGGGTCAAAATGCAGCATCACAATGCTTGCCAGGCATAAATTCCAGGGGGACCTTGCAGAGCAATATGGGGCGGATAATGTTGTATATACCCGCGATAATGATTATTTTTCAACCTTTGCAAATATAACGGGAGGCACGCTGTATAAGCCAATTATAGGCAAGAGGGTTATGGCAGGAGGCTTTGACAGGGTTTTTGAATGTGTCGGCTCTGATTTAAGTATTGACGAGTCCTTGAGATTTACGAAGCAGGGAGGGACCATGGTGCTTATTGGCCTGGCCTCGGCTCCCAAGGGTGTAGACTGGACTCCCATATGGCTTAAGGAGGTAAAACTGCATGGGGCTTACTGGTGCAGCACCGAAAGCATTCAAGGAAAGACAGCCTCTACATACAGGCATACCCTTGACCTTATCCAAAGTGGAAAAATCAATACCAAGCCCCTTGTCACCCATGTGTTTGATATAAAGGATTATAAGCAAGCCTTAGAGGTTGCTTCAGGTAAAAACAAATATAAGAGTATAAAGGTATTGTTCGGGTTTTAGGCGTACATATACAATTAAAGAAGCAGCATTTTAATGCTGCTTCTTATCATTTTTCGTGAAGTATTTACTTTTTACTATCGTACTTCTAACTGAGCCGTAACTCTTTATGAGCTTCTCCTTCAAATCTGCTGCTCCTGAAGTGAGGAGCTTTGTGCTTCTGAGCTTTGTGGCAATTCTGCTGTCATTCAGGCTGACGATATCAGTTTTTATATTCTTTAAACCTTCGGTGAGATACTTCCGGTCTGTAAGCTTCTGGAGTTTTTCCTTTATATACTGTGATATTTCCATTTCATCATTATCCGTATAGGGGATGCCGTTTATGTACTTATAAATATTTAAGATATTAGTCCTATATTTTTTTGTAGTATTTTCGATGCCGGTTGTGCTTGATGCAAGGTTTTTTATTATTGCAGCCATTGTTTTCTGCTCATAGGGAATTTCAAAGGTACTGCAGTTAAGATCCACAGTAGGCATGATCTTCTTGTTGGGCAGCCTTATGAAAAGCAGCTTTTCCTCTATCTTGCCGATGTCTATTGTGTCGCTTAGGGTCTTGTTATATATAAGAGACACAGTTTTTTGTGTGTCAATTCCTGCTGCTATCAGCTTTAGAAGAAGCTTCTTTGTAGCTTTTATCTTGGTTGGCATGAAGTCGTGTACTATAAAAACCTTGTTGGCTGTCTTATATATGTAGGGAGTGCCTATTACGGAGCTTTCATCAGCGTTTACAATTATAAAATCATACAAATCACTTAGCTTTCTAAGTATCTCGCAGAAATATATCACCTCAGGGCCTTTTTTGTCATAATCATAGTCATATACATATAAGTCAACCTGACCATCGGTGTAAATATTTACAGACCTGAAGAAATCGCTGGATATAGAGAAATCCTTCAGATTGCTAGTGTTCAGGAAGTTGTGCTTAGGGAAATAATTGATAAGCTTATTCTTCCTGGTGATATCAATTAGTGCAAGCTTTTGGTTATTTCCCCTGAAAGTCTCGCTTAACGAGGCTATAATTGAAGTCTTGCCGGTATTACCCGGACCAACGAAGTATATTATATTTTCTTCCTGCGTAACTGGGTCTGCAGGACTATCATCAATGAATTCGAGAGTAATGAATTTATGCTTCTCCAGCCTCTCTAAAAATGCGACATGTTTCGGCACGCTGCTGCCGGCGGTATTTTTGTCCATAATGAATATAACCCTGATGGGAACATCATGAGGTATAAGGAAATTGAACAAATCATATATAATGTCGTTTACCGATTCATCAGAATAATTTATAATAATATCATAGTGATTAGCAGAATCTACTTTGCAAATATCTTCCTTATTCGAGCAATTACAGATGGATGTGTTCTCTTCGACATTGCCTGATGTATAGCTATGGAGATAAGAAGAAGAGGATGAACCTGTGGAGATAATGCAACGCTGCACCCGGACGGCGCTTTTATTACTTACATTTTCCAACTTATACCCTCCCTTAAGAAAGCAACATACAATCTGAAATTAACACAAAATGGCTGATTTTTCAACAAATTGGGACAAATTAGGACTAAAGTCCTATATGCTGCTGGTAGGATATGGAGTATCGTATATTATAGAATAGTTGTATTCATTTACTTTTAATTATATTTTAAGGAGGTCTTTTAATGGAGTCTAGGGTTAAAATTTATGCAGATGGTGGAAATAGGTTGACGAAAGTAATGGAGGAGTCCAGAAAGCCTTTTGATTTCCCAACAATCATATCTGAGCCGGAGAAGGATTTGAACTATGGGTTAAACTTCGACTTCGATCTTTCAGATTGGAATAACGATGCTGCAAAGCTCGATATTAACAATATGTTTGTTGAAATCATAAAGGATGGAGAATCCAAGGGCAAGATGCTGGTAGGAAAGGCCGCAGAAGAAAAAGGCCTATTGATAAGAGACAGGAACAGATACCAGGAGAAAGCCGCAGATGAAGTAATAATGTTCTGCATAATAGCGGGAATAGCTTACAACTTGGCTAAGTATAACAAGAACTACCAGAAAATTGACCTTACTGTTAATCAGCCTCTTATTGAATATGCAAGGAACAAGGAAGAGTCCGCGAATAAGTACACAGAAAGCCTCATGGGAAATATGAAGGTTATGTTCTTTAACATATACAATCCTTCCCAGGTTATATATGAGGTAATATTTGATATAGAGAAGGTTGTATTATGCCCTGAAGGAATTGCAGCATTCTTCCAGTATGCTGTCAATGAAGATGGAAGCGTTAAGGAAGAATTTAAGGATGACATGAAGACTGTCGTTTGGGATGTAGGTTCAGGACAGATAAATGTAGCTGCTTTTGATGGCTTCAAGGTAGCAGGAGTAAACACTTTCGAAAAGGGTATGTTCGACTGTTATGAGAAGATCTCCTTGATACTTTATAACAACTTCAGGGACAAGCTTGACAGAAAGCCATACAGCTTTGAAGTGGACAATATGATAAGATTCCATGAGTCTGTGCTCAAAGGCAAAAAGGGAGAAGACATCGACGCCAGCGGCATAGTTAAAAACGTATTTGATGTATTCGCTTATGACCTTAGCAAGGATATAAGGGAATTTGCAAAGATAAAGTTCATGGGCACCTGCGACAGCATAATATTTGCCGGCGGCGGAAGCAAGATACTCTTTGAATATCTTAGCAAGTATCTGAGCAATGACTTTATATGTATAAAGAGCAATATCGGAGAATATGACAATGTAGTAGGAAGCATGTACTATAGAATGTATAGGGATGTCAAGACAAGCCTTGAAGGGTAGGTGCTAGCTTTTGATTATTAAGCTGTTGGAACAGCCAATTATAGCAATACATGAAGCAGAAATCGCAGGAACAGTGGATGGGGTTATAATCAACGGCAATAAGGTTAGCAGTATATATCACAGGAATATGGAGAACCATTTTGCCATTCCGCTAGAAAATGCAATCATAGGCAGTGATGCCGTCATGATTCAGGATGTGACAGCCATGACACTGACCACACGGAATGTAAAGGCCCTAAAGTCCATGCATGATGTTTACAACATCAGTGGAAAACATTTAGGGTGTTTACGTGAAATAGAAGTGGACGACCAGCTTGTTGTCCGGTTCATGTGCACAGAGGATTACAAGATTGAAATGTCAAAGGCAGTGAACTATGATACTGTCATTGTTGTGGATGTAGAAGAGCCTGAGATTCAAAGGGTGGAAACTGCAGTCCAGGAAATAATAGAAGAGGTTCTGGCTGAAGAAACAGAAGCTTCCGAGGAAGATGTCACATCGGAAGAGGAAGCCGCAGTATCCATGGAAATAGGACCGGAAATCAAATGGAACGATGAAAACCACCAGCTGAAGGAGAAGAGCCAAGAGAGCTCTGAACTTAGTGTAGTAAGACCCATACATCAAAACGATGAGAAGGGTGTTATTCCAGGCATAGATGCAAAGTATGCGTATCTATGCGGCAAGCAGCTTTTGGAAGGGATAGACATAGAGGACATCTTCTACGACAAAGGGACTATAATCAGCGCTGAACTCATAAAACAAGCAATTGGAAACAATGTGATAATAAAACTAATTGTAAATGCAGAGGATTAAGAGAAGGCGAGAAATCGCCTTCTTGTTTTACTTGAAGAAGTTAGATATATAAGTAATAAGCAGCGCGGATAATATAAATAATGCGACATAACTGCAGTACGTGAAAGCCTGGAATGCTGTGAAATAATACGTCGTTACGGGGTGGCATGGAAACCGCTCCCTACATATGATTTATCCGTAGGGGCGGGTTTCCATGCCACCGCCTATGTAGCATAATTCCACACTTATAGAAATAGAATCAAATTGTAGATAAGTGCTATAATTAATTTAATTGCCGCATACTTTTTGGATAGAGGTGATGTTATGTTTTTTAATTTTGGCTTTAATAATAAAACTGTAAAGCAGCTAAGAATGGAACGCAGCTACACTGCTAAACAGCTTGCAGATAGGCTGCGGGTTGGAACCTCACTGATATTAAAGGTTGACGACCATAAGTTTAAAAATGTACCTGAGCCTTTAAAATCCAAACTTCTGCCTATTCTTAGAGGGGACGATGAGGACAAAGTTCCCTGGTAAATATTATAGAATACATAGCTCTCACCATATATCAATACTACCAATAGCAGATTCGGTCAAATGCGTTACGCCTATAGGGCGTATTTTTTTTAACTATTTTCATTTGCTCCACTTGACTATAAGGGATAATATTATTATAATAAAAGTGAGTAATCACTCATTAATGTGGGAGGGCGTTAAGATATATGGGAAACAGCATTGAAACTCAAGATAAAATACTAAATACTGCTATAAATCATTTTGCAAAAAAAGGATACCATGGCACAAAGACTGCGGAGATTGCAAAAGATGCAGGGGTATCCGAGGGTACGGTTTTTAAATATTACAGTACAAAGAAAGATATTTTAAGGAGTGTTTTGAACAAGATAGTTCGTGAAATTATACCGGGTATAATGTTCGGAGCGGCTGAGGATCTCCAAAGCCTAGTTTCTTCAGTGAATGCTAAAGAGGAAATCAAAGGCTTTATAAAGAGCAAAATCGGAAAAGTGAATGAGAATATAAGCGCATTTAGAATACTTGTGATCGAGCTGCCTTTTCATGAGGATATTATGAATGAGTATGTAGGTCAGTTCATACCTAAAGTAATCGGAATGGCTGAGGGCTTCTATCGCTTGGGTGTGGCAAAAGGAATATTCAGGGACATTAATCCTCATACTGCGGCAAGGAGCTTCATTGGTATGCTTGCTACCATTGTGCTGGAAAGAAACATATTGAACAAATCACTTGACGTAGATAAGGAAATTGATGTGGTATTGGATATTTATATGAATGGAGTATGTGTGAAAAGTGAGGGGTAAAGAATGAAATCAAAGAAAAAGCTTGCTATTCCTGTAGTCGTAATATTAATAGCAGTTATAGGATACTTTGGCTTTACATATGTGAGATCAATTACTTCAGGGGCTCAAGACAGCTTTGTTTTCTATGGTACTGCTGAGGCAGAACAGATAGATGTCAGCACTGAGGTAAATGGAAAGATTAAGGAGATAAGTGTACAGGAAGGACAGCTGGTTAAGGCTGGCAGCCTTTTGGCTGTCATTGATGCACCGGAAAACCAGATAAGAGTGGAGCAATCTGAGTTATCTGTGGGCAGTGCTGAGAATGAGCTTACGAGGACCGAGGAAGGAAGCAGGGAAGAGGAGCTAAACATTCAGAGAGCAATGGTTCAACAAGGGGAAGCTTCAGCAAGACAGGCGGAAAACGCTGTAAAGCAGGTAGAAGCATTGGTCGCGCAAGCAGAGCAAAGCCAAAAGTCTGCCCAAGACACCTATAACTTAAAGAAAAATCAGTATGTTGATATTAAGGTGCTTTTCGATAATGGTGCTGCGACAGAACAGGATGTAGAGAATGCAGAGTACGCAATGAACACGGCTATGAATGCGCTGGAGGGCGCTAAGCATTCGGTTGAGAGCACAAAAGCACAGCTGTCGGGCTCAAGAGCACAGCTGGATGGTGCAAAAGCTCAGCTTGCTGCATCGCAGGAAAAGCTCAGGATGTTAGTAAATGGTGCAACAGAGCGAAGCATAAGTGCTTCAGAGTACAGCGTAGCGCAGGCGGAAAAAGGGTTGGAGCTTACAAAACTCACACTGGATAAAAGCAAGGTATGGGCTATGCAGAGTGGAATCATTGAGACTGTGAACTTCAGTGAAGGTGAGTATGTAGGTGTTGGAAGCCCATTAATGACAATAACCGACCAAGCTAACCTATGGGTAAAGATATATGTACCGGAGAAGACCTTGCCAAGCTTGATGCTGGGTAAAGCGGTGAGTATAAAATGTGACTACCTTAAGAACAAGGAAATAAAAGGACAAATAGTATACATTTCCCCTGAAGCTGAGTTTACTCCAATTAATATAGTAACAAAGGAAGACAGAATGAAGCTGGTGTTTGCAGTGAAGGTAAAGATATTGGACAATCTGGACAGCATAAAACCCGGTATGCTGCTGGATGTCAATATAAAGTAGCGGGTGAGGGATATGGATTACGCAATTTCAATAAAAAGTCTTACTAAGAAATTTGGCAGCTTCACAGCCGTAAATGGGATTTCCTTTGATATACCAAAGGGAAAGATATTTGGTTTCCTGGGACCCAATGGCTCAGGAAAATCAACAACTATCCGTATGATATGCGGAGTTATCCGTCCCACCTCAGGGGATGGGAAGGTCTTAGGCTACGATCTTATAAAGGATACAGAGATGATAAAGCATAATATCGGGTACATGTCGCAGAAGTTCAGCCTATATGAGGACCTGACAGTGGAAGAAAACTTGGATTTCTACGGGAACATATACATGATGCCCAAAGCGCAGCTGCAGGAAAGGAAGAAGCAGCTTATAGAAATGGCTAACCTGAAGGGTAAGGAAAAAAGCCTGGCAGGTACACTTTCGGGAGGCTGGAAGCAGAGACTGGCATTAGGCTGTTCATTGATACACAATCCAAGTCTTCTTATCCTAGATGAGCCAACAGCAGGAGTGGACCCTGTTTCAAGGAGAGAATTCTGGGACTCAATAACAAAATTGGTCGGGGGCGGAATAACAGTGCTTGTGACGACTCACTACATGGATGAAGCTTCTATATGCGATATAATAGGTTTTATATACAACGGCGATCTTATTACGATAGATACTCCCCAGGAACTGTACAAAAAACATAACACTCAGAACCTGGAGGATATCTTTATACACTATGTACAGCAATTGACAAACAAAGAAGTCATATCCTCTTTCAAGGAGCTCAAAGCCAACAGGTCTGAAGGCGGGGTGAAGGAATGAAGCTTAAAAGACTTTTGACTATTACAAAAAAAGAGTTCATACATATAAAGAGGGATAGGGCAAGCCTTATAATGGCTCTGGTTGCACCGGTGATGATGCTGCTCATATTCGGCTATGCGGTAAATACAGATGTAAATCATGTGGAGCTGGTAGTATGTGACGAGAGCAGAACACCTGAGAGCAGGGAGCTGATAGAGAAGTTCAATAACTCCTACTACTTTAGGGCTTTTGAAATGGTAGAATCCACTGATAAGGTGGAGGAATACATAGATAAAGGAATAGTCAAGGTTGGGCTTGTCATTCCCACGGATTATGCCAGAGAGATAAAAAGGAACCGAACTGCAGAAATACAAATACTGGTTGATGGATCAGACCCCACTATTGCAAGAACAGCCATGTCCTATTCAGTTATACTGGCGAATAACCACACGATAAAGCTTCGGGAGCTGCAAGGGAAAAAAGCCATGGCTGCGGCTGGTACTGCACCTGCAGTAAGTGCAAAGCCCTTGGTAATGTATAATCCCACTCTGGAGAGCAGCAAGTTCAATGTGCCGGGGGTGGTAGGACTTATACTTCAGAATATAACCATTATACTTACGGCTTTTGCAATGGTAAGGGAGCGGGAAAGAGGAACCATAGAGCAGCTGATAATGACTCCTGTCACTTCTCTGGAGCTGATTGTAGGAAAGCTGATACCATATATAGTAATTGGCTTTTATGATTTTATGATTATATTAGTTTTAAGTTATATAATGTTCGGAGTGGCTATAAAGGGAAGCCTGCTGCTGCTGATATTGCTTGGTTCAATATTTCTCATTGGAGCACTTGCCATGGGAATGCTTATTTCAACAGTGGCTAAGTCACAGCTTCAGGCAATGCAGTCAGCAATGCTCTTCATACTGCCCAGTGTGCTGCTTTCGGGCTTCATGTTTCCAAGGGAAGCCATGCCCAAGCTTATTTATGCTATAAGCTGCACATTTCCGATAACATACTTTTTGGAAATATTGAGAGGGATAATAGTAAAAGGAGTTGGACTGAATTATCTTGCGGGGGTTACAACAATTCTCATGCTTCAGATTGCTGTAATCATAATTGTGACTATGAAAAAATTCAAGAAGACTTTGGATTAATGTGAAGCGTCAATTACAGGTATATGAATGTCTACAAGAGAGGGTGTTTTCCTGCGGCAAGGGGAGAATACCCTTTTGCATGCCGCAGGCACATGAGGTCAGAAATGCTACCTGGATAGTATCTCAATGTTTTTGTCTTGGATGTTGTCATCATCGTCTGTATCACCAATGACTCCTGGATCTTCGCCAAAAAATATCACGCCGCCGCCATTTATCATGTTCTGTATTGGAATAATAGTAGCGCTGGTCTTTTTTCCATCACTATCACGATACATTAACTTCACCTCGGATATAGGATGCCCAGGTAAATCAATTTTAGCAAATCAGACCAAAGAAAAAGGTGCAGGCAAATTGCCTTGCACCATTTTTTAGAACAATTGAGATATGCTCAAAGGATCTGTATTCCAGCTTTCTATTTCGAACTGCTGCTTGTATTGTCGGGAAAGTACAAGCTTATACTTCACAGTGTTATTACCTTCATGGATAATGATTTTCACCTTTGCATTGGTGGACCTATCGGGACTTTCTGCTCTATGGGGGTCGCTCATGGTCCAGAGCTCAATCTCTCCGACTTCGAAGGTAAGTTTATCGGCATTCTTTATCAAATCCTCGACAATTTTTCTCTGGGCTGAGCGGTAGTCATTATCCTCTTTTGCTATCCAATACTTTACTGCTTCATCTCGGTTCTTAAACTTAATATCGTTGAGATGCTTTCTTACTATGGAGTTTATATCATTTACTTCTGCTGAAGCTAAATGGGTTGAAAAGCCTGTGATATACCAGTTCTCGGCATTTTTCACCAATTCAACCGAGTTTATGTAGTACAGGCCGAGATTCACTGAAGCCTTTGTACTGCTGAGGTTAAGCTGATCAAAATATATTGTGGGAGGGATATGGTCCTCACGCTGATGAGTCGGCATAGGCAAGTTATATCTTTTGAAGTCCACCAGCTTATTCTCCAAGGCTTCCTGGGGGAGAGGGTCATATGAATTAGTATAGATTTCCTTGGCCTTGTTTTCATATCTCTCATAGGTATCATTGAACTTATAGTCTAATTGGAACATTTTAAGCAAGGTTGTCTTTATTCCATACATATCTGCATCATCAGTTCTCACTTCGTTTTGATACACTCTGAGATCCTTGGCATTTACTTCAATGCTGTTCTCACTGTAGGCGCTTATAAAATGAAGCTTATCTTCTGAGGGGCACAGATAGAAGGTAGGTGTGGAAACCTTAATTGTAGCTTTTGCCATGGAATTAGGGTTTATCTTTACCAGCAGATATCTGAAGCGGCTGTCAAGATCGTTGTTTAGTGTGGTATACAAAATATCACCTGTTGATTTCATTATATAAGAGCAGTATATTGGAGCGTTTTCAATGGATTTGCTTTCAAGGGTTTTCAGATTAACGACATTGAGCCCGCTCATTAAATCCTTGGTATAGATCACGTTTGAATTGTCGGAGTCAATGAATATACCGTTGGCTATGCTTGTAAAGCTTTTTTTGCTGAAGTCATAAAAAGCAATCATATCATTATAATCATCATTTTTCATCTGCACAATATAGCTGTTGTCACTGAACTTGTTTTTTATAAAAGGGGTATAACTGTCTACTGCAATTGATATGAACTCTTTGGAAGCTATATCGAATTCCATACGGGTGTTTATTATCAGACTCTTTGAATCCTTTGACCAGCTTAAATTGTAGTAAGAGTTCCATTTCTCTGCAGAGACCAGCTTTTGCAGCTGTCCGGATATGCTGTTGTACATAAATATATTGCTGCTTCCATCAATGAAGGCCAAGGACTTTCCTGTTTCATCAAAACGAAAGTCCTTTAGTGACAGATACTTCCCCAAGCTTTTACTCTCTCCGCTTTCGGTAAAGACCACATAGAGATTTATTTCCTGCACCATGTTCCCGATTACTACTCTCCGGTTTATTACATCTGATGAAGTGTTCCCGGTGAGCTGATAGGCAAGGACTAACTTATAGTCAGGAGAGACTGCAAGGGGTTTTAAGGCTGCATCAACTTTGCTAACAGCTTCAATGTATTTTTCTATGGGGAACTTTCGGAATTCCACATTCAAATGGTCATAAAGGCTCTTATCCTGCTGCGCCTCGCTTTGGCTCTTATCCTCAATGACAACCAATTGCCCTTGCTTTACACTGCAGCCTGATAGTAATATTATTGAAATCAAAAATATAAAAGCTAATCTTTTCATTTTATCCTCCTATATAAGGAATATGGGTTAGGCTAAGGTTATTATTATACTGGTGCCCTTTTGGGGGGTGCTGATTATCTCTATATGCCCGCCGTGCTTGTCAACTATTTCCTTCACAATCGACAAGCCCAAGCCCCAGCCTTCAGTCTTACTGTTTCTTGATTGATCCACCTTGTAATAGGGATCGAATACGCTATTAAGGTTCTTAAGGTCTATTCCACAGCCATAGTCCGTAATTGTAAGCGTTACAACCTCCTGGTGCTTCAAGCTTATATCAATGACGGGCGATTTGCTGTACTTGATGCAATTGTCGATTATATTTATGACTACCTGTTTAAAAAGGTCAGGATCCACCTTCCAGGTGATTTCCTCCAGCTCAAGTCTGCAGCTGGTGCTGTATCTTTTCATTTTATACTGCATTGAATCGCAGGCATCCTCTATAAGTTTCTTTAGGTTGGCTTCCGATTTGTTTATTTCAAAGCTATAGTTCTTAAGCTTTGAGAGCTCGAGAAGCCTTTCCATCATTTTTAGCATTCTTTTTCCTTCAGAGGTGATATAAAAAAGACTTTTATCCCTTACCTCCTCATCGTTTGTTTTCCATAGAAGCTCAGTGTAGCCCAGAATGGTGGTGAGGGGGGTACGGATCTCGTGGGTGAAATTATCAAAAAAGTACTTTTGCTTTTCCTTCTCGTTGCTCAGTTTTGTTATCATATCTTTTATGCTGTCTGCCATGGAATTGAAGGTTGATGAGAGCTCCCCAACCTCATCGCGGGTGGCAGCAGCTGCACGGCTTTCGAAATTACCCTCAGAAAACTGCTTTGTGGCTTCATTCAGCATTTTTATCGGGTTGGTTATTCTATTGGAAATTATAGTGCTGCCCAGCATCATGAAAATTGAGATGAACAAACCGGTGAAAATGAACATTTTTATTGTATTGCTCATCATGTTGTCAGCTTCATTAAGGTCATATATAAAGCCCAGGGAGTAGGTGTACCTGTTGCTTATGCTTACAGGCACTGCATAATAGAACACCCTGTTCTTTCCAGTTGAAATCATATATGCTTTATTTTTCTTGAAGGTTTCCGCAATTTCCGGACGTATGGCTTCATCAGAGCTTGTTGACTCTTCAGAATCCCCTAACAGTTCAGTGCCATAGAATATCTGAACTCTGCATTTGACTGATTCCTTCAGCACTGCCGAGAGATAATTAGCACTGGTGTTCATAACTGATGGAACCTCAAAATCATTGGGGGCTTTGCTTAATGCGTACTGCTCAATGTAAATGGCTGAGTAATTGCTTTGGTTTTCAAGATATTGAAGGGTTGTCTGCAGATTATAGTTATCTGTTATCTTAGTGATTATCGTTCCGAGGATAATGAGCATGAAAAAAAGAGCACCCATATTAAGTGCTATAATTTTATGTTTCAGTTTCATATTTGAACCTCGAACTTATAGCCGATACCAAACACGGTTTTTATAAAGAAGTTATATTTCCCAAGCTTCTTCCTAAGTCGTTGGACATGCATATCCACGGTTCTACTGTCACCTATGTATTCAAACTTCCATACAAGCTCAAGGAGGTTCTCTCTGGAAAAGACCTTTCTCTGGTTTTCGCACAGGAGCATAAGAAGGTCATATTCCTTAGGGGTCAGAAGCATCTCCTCTCCATCTATATAAACCTGACGCTCCATTGTATTAATCATTATTGGTCCCAACTGTATATTGGTATCTTCTTTAACACCGAATTTGTCAATTCTTCTAAGTACGGTTTTTATCCTTGCAGTCAGCTCCCTGCTGTCGAAGGGCTTTGTGATATAGTCGTCGGCACCAAGCTCAAGGCCGTAGAGCTTGTCCTTTATATCGTTCTTTGCAGTGAGCATTATTATAGGGATGCTGAGACTCTGAAGCTGCTTGCATACCTCAAAGCCGTTCAGATCCGGGAGCATGATATCCAGAATTATTAGATCCGGAGTGAATATTGGCGCTGCCTTGATTGCTTGTTGTCCAGTATAGCAAACACAGGTTTCGAAGCCTTCCAACTCAAGATTTATCTTAATTAGATCAACTATTGCTGGTTCATCGTCAACTATTAGTACCTTCAATACAATCACCGCCTAAAGGATTAGTCATGTTTATAATTATTTTATCATAAAATGGATGATGTGTTGTATTTATTTTGTAACATAATATATGGCTGCGAGGTTCTAGGTACGAGATTTGGGGTAATAAAAAAATACAGCAGGTAATTTGCTGTATTTTTCTGAGTATGTGTTAGCTTGATATTGCTGCAAATTCTTCTTTGATTCGTTTTAGGAGCTCTTTGTCTGTCAATACGTCATAGCCTGTAAGCGCTAAAGCGCAGGAGCCCTTGATAAGAGCATGATGAGCTTTATCGGCCATAGTTGCATTCCTGAGTTCCGTGGTATGCCCTATAAGCTTTGCGTCTGATATGGATATGTATGGATGGATAGCGGGGACCACGTTGCTTACATTACCCATATCTATTGAACCGTAGCTTTTTTTCTGGGGCTGCATATCAGTTATGCCAATATGCTTAAGGTTGTCATTGAAGGCTTTAGACAAGTTCCTGTTAGTGTTCATGTCGTCATAGGATATCTCATAGTTGCTTATTTCCAGGATGGCTCCGGTCATCAGGGCTGCTCCCTTAGCTATGTTCTTAACCTTATCAACCACTTCCTTGAGATATTTCTTCTTACCTGCTCTGACATAAAATTGGGCAATAGCCTTATCGGGTATAATATTGGCAGCCTTTCCGCCTTCTTTTATTATGCCGTGTATTCTGACGTCTGAGGTAACGTGCTGCCTTAAAGCATTTATTCCGTTAAAGGTGAGTATAACTGCATCCAATGCATTGATGCCTTCGTGGGGAGAAGCAGCGGCATGACTTGCCTTTCCGCTGAAGTCGAACTGAAGTGCATCCATAGCTAGGGAGTCGCCGCTTTCATAGGTTTTATCATCTGGGTGCAATATCATTGCTACATCAATATCCTTGAAGATACCCATATTTGCCATATCAACCTTTGCGCCGTCAGTTTCTTCGGCGGGGGTCCCTAGAACTACTATACGACCCCCCGTTTTGTCAAGTACCTTGCTAAGACCGATTGCAGCTCCACAGCTCATTGTTCCTATCATGTTATGGCCGCAGCCATGGCCTATGCCGGGCAGAGCATCATATTCGCAAAGAAGAGAAATGGAGGGGCCTGGCTTTGAGCTGTCGTAAACCGCCTTAAAGGCGGTGGATCTATTAATGATATTTGTTTCTATCGAGAAACCGAAGGCCCTAAGAAAGGAGGTCAGCTTTTCCATGGCCTTAAATTCATTGTTGCCTAATTCCGGGTTGGTGCATATATAGTCGCTTATATTACACATTTGCTCTTTTAAAGATTCAATTTCCTTTATAATTACATCCTTCATAATGCCCTCCTGGTAATTCTAACGTTATTATACATATGCTTTGCGAAATCATTACTGTAAATTCGTTCCGCTGATACAAATGGCAGGCTTTAGCCTGCCAATCATACCGAGCTTAAATATCTTAGCTGAAATTTATCATTACAGCTACTATAATAAATACTGAACCTAATAGGAAGAAGTAACCTTGCATTTTTATCTGCCACTTTGCCCATCTGGTCCAGTCAAGTCTTGCAACACCGAGCACACCCATCAAGCTTGCTGAAGTAGGTACTATCGCATCTGCAAAACCTGCGCCCAGCTGGTAAGCGAGACATGCAACCTGTCTTGTAACCCCGATAAGGTCGGAAAGGGGAGCCAATATAGGCATTGTCAATGCTGCTTGACCGGAGCCGGAGGTTACAAAGAAATTAAATATAGTTTGGAACAAATACATAAACAAAGCGCCCAAAACTGCCGGCAATCCGCTTAAAGAACTTCCTATGCTATGAAGAATTGTATTCAATACTGTTGGTGTGGATGCATCAGTTCCGCCAAGTACAAGAAGTATACCCTTAGCCATACCGACTACTATTGCTGCCCCAACCAAATCTGCGGCACCGCTCTGGAAGGAAGAAGCGATATCATTTACTCTCATATCATTGAGTCTGAAGATAACTCCTAAAATACCTGCTGCAAGGCCCATTACAAAGAACTGAGACGCAATTTCAGGTATGTAGTAGCCTTCCTTTGTTACTCCCCATACTATCCAGACAATGCCTGCAAGGAAGGACAGGAGGACTAGTATATGACCTAATTTGAATTCAACCTTTCCGCCATCCTTTGAAGCCATATGATCTCTGAAATAAGCATCTGTTTCATAGGCTATGGAGGACTGAGGGTTTTTCTTGATTTTGCTTGCATATCTCATAAGATACGCAATGGCAGCTATGTTTACTATCAACCACATGGCTATTCTGAAGCCTGCGCCTGAAAGTACCGGTACTCCTGCGATACCTTGTGCTATAGCAATACCAAAGGGATTCATCCAAGAGGTGGCATTGCCGACCTGTGTTGCAACGAATGTTATGCATACGCCAACCAGTGAGTCGTAGCCCATTGCGATAACCAAGGGCACAACAATCATTGCAAAGGGTATGGTTTCCTCCGACATTCCAAAGATAGCTCCCCCTGCTGAGAAAAGGAGGAATAGTGCTGGTATAGTGATTGCTTCAAAGCCCTTTACTTTATTGATAAATGCGTAAATACCTGCATCTATCGCTCCTGTACGCATTATGATTCCAAAGGCTCCGCCGATAACGAGTATAAATGCTACTATGCCTACGGCTGAACCCCACTTATCTCCTGTTACAAGTCCTTCAAACACATAATTCAATACACCGAAGCCGTAGAAATCGTCTGTACCCCAGACACTGGCTTGTGCCTTGTGCTTATTGGTTGTATCATAGACTGTATCCTTGTATAAACCATATATTGTCGGTTCGGATAAGCCGACTTCGTCAAGAGTATCCTGACTCCATTCAGCTTCGTTTGTTTTGAGTAATTCGTCGAGGGCGGTCTTGTCAACTCCGAGCTCTTGAAGCTTTGCATCATCGGTAGAGAGCTCCTGCAGGTTCGCTTTGAGCTTAGGTGTGTCTAAGTCATATTGATACCTGAAGGAATCTGCGACTAATACTGTTCTTGATTTTTCGGAGCCGTCTGCATTTGTGTAAGTGACCTTGTGAGTATCGAATTTTCCGGTTGGAATAAGGAAAGTCAAAATCCAACAGAATAGAACAACACAAAATATGATTACGTAAGTATGAGGCATCCTGATTTCCCGATTCTTTTTAACTTGTTCAGACATATGTATTCCCCCTTTTGCAATTTGCCAATATATATGTGCAAGAGTTATGCCATAAATTTTAGCTTATTATTATCTCGTATAAAGATATAATAATAAGCTAAAATCTCGGATGTCTATAAAGGATGACATACATATGGGTGTTTATGGTTGGATATAAAAACCATAAACACCCATATGTTGATATTATTATTATTTTGTATAATTTTCGATAAGCTCAATACCTTTAACAGTTAAGCGCATGCCACCGCGTCCTCGAGGCTTTACCAACAGATCCATTTCAGTCAGAAGGTCAGTCCTTTTTCGTATCTGCTCCTCAGTAAGGGAGTATAAGTCTTTACATGCCGCTTCAGATATGACTTTCCTTCCTACAGGCTTGCCGGTGCGGTTATGTATATGAATCGACTTAAGTATGAATACCAGCTCCTCTACATTGCCTTTACTGCTCAAGCTTTCGAGCAGGGAATCCCGGGAAGAGGATTTATAAAGGTCTGTCACATAGAAGTCCTGTGGGATGTGCTCAAGGGTAACAGCACTGTCCTCGCATACAGCAACCATATACTCAATTGTGCTTTCTAACTCTCTCACATTGCCAGGCCAAGAGTGTGCTGCAAGTTCGCTGCACACTTCCGCAGAAAGCTTCAAATCAGACCTGTTGCTCTTGATGAGAAAATGCTGTACCAGCTCATTGATATCCTCAAGGCGGTCTCTTAAAGGAGGAGTTTTAAGATATAATTTTTTCAGTCTATAGTAAAGGTCTTCGCGGAATTTACCCTCCTGGCACATCTTGATCAAATCCTTATTGGTAGCAGCTATGACTCGCACATTCACATGAATTATCTCTGTGCCGCCAACCCTCATGATTTCTTTCTCTTGTAGCACACGCAGCAGCCTGGCTTGGATTTTAGGGGAGGTATCTCCTATTTCATCCAAAAATATTGTGCCGTTCTGTGCTTGCTCAAATAATCCAATCTTTCCGCCTTTTTTGGCACCAGTGAAAGCACCTTCCTCATAACCGAACAGCTCACTTTCCACCAAGTCTTCCGGAAGTGCGCTGAAGTTTACTGCGAGAAAGGGACCGGAGCATCTTGAGGACTCATTGTGTATCGAGCTTGCAAAGAGTTCCTTTCCAGTACCGCTTTCTCCATGTATTAGGATGCTTAGGTCTGTCTTTGCAAGTTTTTTGCCTGTTACAACAGTGCTTCTGATTGATTTTGAGCTTCCTATTATGTCGGTGAATCTATGCTTGCCTATATGTCCCATCTTTATTAGGCTGGCACGGAGCTTATGCTCCATATCAGCCACTTCTTTTGTGGTTTTCATTGTGCATACTATTGAGTCCATTTTTTCAACGTTGAGTTTGCTTACTATAATTTCTGTTCCGTTTATTTTAAAGAGTTGATTATCGTTCTCCTGCCCTGCAGTAAGAAAATCATTGAAACTTTTGTCTTTAATTATATGGGAAATGTTGTTTCCAATAACGTAAGAATGTCTTAGCTTGAATATCTCCTCACATTTCTGGTTGAAAACACTTATCCTGCCTTCCTTATTGAATGCCATTATACCATCGTTTACTTGATTCAATACTTTTACCAGGTAATCGTTAAGCTTATTGGACTCGTTTATTAGTGAATAAAGCTGCCTGCCGAGCCGCACAATGGTTTCCATATACTTGGCAGATACAAAATGTGCTTTTTCATCTAGAAGCCCGAGTTTTTCAAGAATTTCTACAATTGTAGTGAGGTCAATAATCCTAGGACCAATATCTATAACACTCCTGACGTGAGAAGGCGCGTAGGCTGACTCGCCGGGAGTAATGGCTAGTGGTATGGAACAATCTGCAACAGCACCAGGATAATAAGGAATAAGGTTTATATGGTCTATACCAATTTCTTTAAGCAGATCAATTGTTTCGAAGGTTGTTTCCGGGGTGTCATTAACCAATAGGGCACTTGTACCTTCTGGTATGGAAAAAAGCTTGTCCAGGTTCGAAATATTCAGGGCTCTTCTTGCCAGTACGATGGGGCATTCAGGGCTCAGAAAAGGCATTACTTCTTCAATAATAAGCTTTGAAGAAATAACAATAAGGTCTGTTCTTATAGTTTCCTTAATGCCTGAGTCGCTGGCATAGCTCTCTATATCTACATAATCCTGCAGCAAAGGTCCCAGTTGTTCGAGAAGCTCCAGCTTGGTAGATTCTGTACCTGTTATAAGGGCAATCTTCTTGGGTATATTCATTATTTGGAACCTCCTCTTAAAGTAGGTCATAAATCGGTTTATATTACAAATTATACTATAACTCTATCATTTGTCATAATAGGAAGTTAGATTAGAATAAAATTAGATATAGAAAATAATGCATATTAGGGTTAAAATAGGGAATATACATTTAATTTTGGGGGTTAAGATGACACAAACTATAGAGCAAAAGAGCCTGCTTAAAGGAATACTTACCCTATCCATTCCCACTATGCTGGGAATGATGTTTGAGACACTTTATGAAATTGTTGATATGGCATGGGTGGCGAGATTGTCAATAAACTCGGTAGCCGCTGTAACAATATTTGCTGCAGTATGGTGGGTTTTGAATATTGTCAATGATATCGTTGGAACAAGTTCTGTTTCGCTGATATCCAGGTTCTATGGTTCCGGAGACAAGGAAAAGACCATAGAAGCCATAGAGCAGACAATAATTTTCAAGTTCCTACTGGCACTTGTGGTAGGTATTGTAATGAGCTTTTTTATCCCCCACGTATTAAGCCTGCTTACTGGAAACAGAGATGTGCTGGAGCAGGCAACGATATATGGAAGGATAAGACTTATCACACTTCCCCTTGCATTTTCCTCGTATACTGTGAATACTGCGTTAAGATGCATAGGGGATGCAAAAAAGCCACTCTATATTATGGCTTTCTCCGGAGTTTTGAACATGGTGCTTGACCCGATTATGATATTTGATGTTATACCATTTATCGGAATCAGGGGAATGGGGCTCGGAATAGCCGGAGCAGCATATGCAACTGTAATATCTCAGGCAGCAGCCTTTGTTATAGGGTTATATATACTCATGTCCGGCAAGACCTTCATCACGATACGCTTTAAAAGAGGCATCTACTTTGTAAAGTCGATAGATAAAAAGCTTTTGACAATTGGATTGCCTACAGGCTTGGAAGGATTGCTCAGAAATATAGGCAACTTTATCATCATGAGATTTATAGCCACCTATGGAGTGGGTGTTGTCGCAGCCTTCGGGATATGTGTTAGAATAGTCAGCCTTATTACAATGCCAGTCTTCGGTTTGGAAATGGGCACCAGTGTAATTGTCGGACAGAGTCTGGGTGCAGGAGACTGTAATAGAGCAGAAAAAGCAGGCTATCTTACTGCTAAAATTGCCTTTGGACTGATGTTGGCTGCTGGTTTTATACTTGTGGTATTTCCTACATGTATTATGAATATTTTTACTGACAGTGAAGAGATAATAAGAGTTGGAATATTATTTTTAAGATATTTTGCTATTGCGGCACTATTTATGGGGCCGGCAGGATCACTGGCTTCCATATTGTTTGGAGCCGGAGACAACACACCTTCTATGCTTGGTGCGCTGATTTCAGTCTGGCTGGTGCAAATACCGCTCTTGTTTCTATTTGTACAGCTGCTGCACCTGAATGTTGAATGGGTATGGATAACCTATATATTTGCTAACTTGGTTCAGTTCCTTAACATATTATACTTTGTGCGAAAAGGCAAATGGAGAGACAAATGTGTGATATGATTTGAAGGCTTCGAGGGTGTAGGGAATGCATTGCATGCGTTCCGTGGTAGTGGCGAACAGCGTTCGTACGGATGATATGAGAAGACTATAGAGAATTACAATTTAAATAAAGCGAGGGGTTACTATGATGCAAAAAGGATCGGGTATTCCAAAAAGGAATGAAATCCCACAGGAGTATAAATGGGAGCTGGAGGCTATCTATGCTTCCAATGAATTATGGGAGAAGGATTATAAAAGAGTCAAGGAAATGGCTGACAAGCTGTCTCCTTATAAGGAAACCATAGGGGAAAGCGCTTCAAAGCTGCTTGAATGCATAGACTTAAGCACCGAAATGTCAAGACTATTTGAGAAGACATATGTATATGCTCATATGAGAAGCCATGAGGACAGCACCAATTCGTTTTATCAGGGATTGGCAGACCGAGCAGATTCACTTGGGGTTGCTGTAAGCAGCGCCAGCTCTTTCATAGTTCCGGAAATTCTTGCTATTCCTGATGAGAAGCTCAATGATTTCTTAAAGGAAAGTGAAGGCTTAAGGCTATACGGGAGATACTTGGACGAAATCAGAAGGACAAAGCCTCATATATTAAGCGCGGGAGAAGAGCAGCTTCTAGCTATGACTGGGGAAATGGCTCAAGCCCCTGAAACAATTTTTGGCATGCTTAATAATGCGGACATTAAATTTCCGAATATTAAGGATGAAAAGGGCAATGAAGTGGAGCTGACAAAGGGCAGATATATTCAGTTCATGGAAAACAGCGACAGAAGGGTAAGGAAGGATGCCTTTGACGGCTTGTACAGTACTTATTCAAAGCAGAAGAACACTCTTGCAGCGCTTCTTAATGCAAATGTTAAGACTAATATATTCAGCTCAAGGGCAAGGAAGTATGCATCTGCCAGAGAGGAATCACTTTTTGCAGACAATGTGCCTGTTGAGGTATATGATAATCTGATAAATGCCATACATGATAACAAAGAGCTTATGTATAGATATGTCAGGCTCAGGAAGAAAATGATGGGGCTTGATGAGCTGCACATGTATGATTTATATGTCCCTATGGTCAAGGAAGTCAAAATGGATATTACCTTTGAACAAGCAAAGACTATGGTTAAGGAAGGACTGGAGCTGCTTGGGAAGGATTATATAAAGGATTTGGAAAATGCCTTTGAGTCGGGTTGGATTGATGTATATGAAAACGAAGGAAAAAGAAGTGGTGCTTACTCATGGGGCTGTTATGATTCGCATCCCTATGTGCTTTTGAACCATACAGATACTTTGAATAGTATGTTTACTTTAGCACATGAAATGGGCCATGCACTGCATAGTCACTATTCCGACAGCAATCAGCCCTATATATATGCACAGTACAAAATATTCGTAGCCGAGGTGGCTTCAACCCTCAATGAAGCTTTGGTAATGAATTATCTTTTAGAAACCACCAAGGATAAAACAAAAAAGATGTACCTGCTCAACTACTTCATGGAACAGTTCAGGACTACAGTATACAGACAGACCATGTTTGCAGAGTTTGAGAAGCTGATACATGAGAAGGCTGAAGCAGGGGAGGCTTTGACATCCGAATTGCTGTGTTCGATCTATAGAGATCTGAACATCAAGTACTATGGACCGGATATTATAATTGATGATTATTTGGATATGGAGTGGGCAAGGATACCGCACTTCTACAGCAGCTTCTATGTATATAAATATGCAACAGGCTTCTCAGCGGCTGTGTCAATATCGCAGCAGATACTCAAGGAGGGGCAGCCTGCAGTGGACCGATACCTGGAGTTCCTGAAAAGCGGAGGCTCGGATTACCCCATAGAGCTCTTGAAGCTGGCAAATGTGGATATGTCAACAACTGAACCGCTGAATAATGCTCTCAAGCTCTTCGGAAGCCTAATCGACCAAATGGAGGAGATTCTGGCGGAATAGAAAAAGTAATATTTGGAGTTGAAATTTTCTAACAATTAATATAGAATATAACTTATAAACAACTTAAGTGGGGGTATAGCGCAGCTGGGAGCGCGCTTGAATGGCATTCAAGAGGTCAGGAGTTCGATCCTCCTTATCTCCACCAAAAAAGTAAGATACTCGTCAGAAATGGCGAGTTTTTATTTTGATATTTACGAATGAGGATCGAACTCGAGAGGGCAATTTACGTTAAGAAAACGCTCCGGTGCGAGCGTTTTTAGTAAATTGTGCTGAGCCGTGAGGCGAAGCAGCAGTATGCGAACGTAGTGAGCAGACGGCGATCCTCCTTATCTCCACCAAAGACAATAAACTCAACCTGATGTGAAAATTGGTTTGAGTTTTTTTATTTATAACAGGCTGATGACATATATAAAAAATAAAAGGAGATTTATATATCGGAGTGTAAAAATGTACCAGTAGTGAACCAAAAAGGTGGTGTCTCAAAAATGACAAGTGTCCGAAATCTTGCCTACCCTCTGCCGAATTTGGAATAGGGTTTTGGTAGTATATAAATATTAAAACCTGCTATAAAAATTACAACGATCATACAAGCCATATAGTGCTAATTCTTGCAATATACATAATATGACAGTATAATAATGGAAGTATTTGTAATTAAAGGTGGTGGGATGATTGGATTACTTGACTGTAAAAGAAGCCAGTAAAAAATGGGGAATTGGCGGCAGGATCGTAACATTGTACTGCGCAAAAGGTAGAATAGACGGTGCAGTAAAAAAGGGAAACTTGTGGCTTGTTCCGAAAGATGCTTCTAAACCGGCTGACGAAAGACAAAAGAAAACTCATACTCAAAAAGAAAAGGAAGCGGGAATAGGAAAAAAAGACATACATAATTCAAACGAAGAGAGACAAAACAATATAGTCCAGTCTTTTCGATCTATGGGTGGAAACGAAGTGCTGCTTTCAAATATTGTGGAATTTTTTCCTTATCCAATTCAGGTATCTACGCCGGATGGAACTTTAATTTTAGCTAATAGAGCATTCCTAAAGGTTTTTTACGTAGCAAGTAAAGATAAAGTCATCGGAAAATATAACGTATTGCAGGATTCTGTCATTGACAAGTTAGGGTTAAAAGAACGCGTTTTGAGAGCATTTCAAGGCGAGACTGTTCAGCTATTTGATATTAAAGTGCCTATTCAAGACCTTATTAATAAATTCGGCAAAGGAGAATTAGGTTTAGAAACTATTTTTCAAAACATTATCTCTTTTCCAATTTACAATAATTATAACCAATTGTCATATGTAGTGACTGTTTTTATGACATCCAGGTTGTATCGCGGCAAGGATGAAATTATTAAAGGCAAGGAGTACATAGAAAACCATCGGCAGGAGAAGTTTGATATAGACGCGGCGGCAAAAGCGTCAGGACTTAGTCAAACCCAATTTACAAGACTCTTCAAGACATATACTGGGCTTATGCCTCATGACTATTATATGAATATAAAAATAAACATGATTAAAGAAAAATTATCGGATTTTAATCTTTCCATCTCTCAGGTGTTTAGCGAGTGTGGCGTGGATTATAACGGCCACTACGCTAAGATTTTTAAAGATCTGGTAGGTGCAACTCCATCAGAGTACCGAAGAAATAACAAATAAATACAATTTTTTACATAAAAAACAGGCTTTCAAGGAATTTCTTGAGAGCCTGTTTTTATTTTAATAGCAGTATTCTTACTAAATATGGCTGTTTATCATCTATCTTTACTATCACAGTCTAAGTAAGATACTTTATGTATGGATAGAACATCAGAAGGGAGGGGTTGGTATGCGTGAGATTAAGACCAAGTTTTAATTAAAATACGCAAACATTAGCCATAAGGATGTAGAGAATGGTAAATGTAATATATTTCATCACAATAAACTTTTTTGTATTCAAAGATGATGGTTTAATCACACATTGTGCAGTTATTCTTAATGCTAAAAGCCACCATAACCGCATAGGAATTGCAGGTTGCGGCAGGGCTATGAGGGAACGGGCAATTGCGCTGGCAATGAGAACTTACGAAAAGTTCGGCATGTCAACGCTTTGGATTCAAATAAGAATAGGGGGAAACAACAATATGAAGAACAGAATTTTTAAGAAAGCTCTGTCCATGCTGCTGATGGTGTGCCTTGTGGCAGCTTTCGCTCCTATGGGAATGACGGACGTATGGGCCGCGGAAATAACAGTCAGCGATGCGACCTCATTGACCAACGCGCTGAATACTGCGGCTGACGGAGATATTATCAAACTGGCGATGAGCATCGATTACGCCAAAGGTATCACCATCAGCGGCAAAGATATTACTTTTGACTTGAACGGATTTATACTGAATGTATCAAATTGGTCGGGCCCAGGGCTTGAAGTAACAAATGGCGGCAGTGTCGCTCTTGCAGGCTCGGGTGAATTTGACGTCGCAGGCACTGATTATGGGGTAAGTGTACGAGGCGGTGCAACGGCTACCGTGACCAGTGCCGAAGCAAGGGGCGTTTCCGGCGGCACCGGCGTATGGGCCTATGGTGCGGGCAGTACTGTTAACGTTGAAGGCAGTGTAACGACAAGAGCTGCGAATAGTATCGGCGTATATGCCCATAACGGTGGAAGCATTACCGTTGATGGCTATGTGCAGAGTGCTTCTCATAGTGCTTATGCTGAGGGCACTGGAAGTTCTATTGTTGTCAATGGTGATGTTACGGCAATAGGCTTCGCCGGCTATGGCGCATATGCTTATGATGGCGGAAACATTACTATAAATGGCAATGTTACAGGATTAGATACTGACAGCTACGGAGCATATGCTTATGGCGGTGGAAATATTACCATAGATGGCGATGCACAGGGCGCAGTGTATGGTGCTAAAGCCTCAGGTACGGGCAGTTCTGTTTATATTAGAGGCAATGCTAAGGGAAGCAATGCCATAAGCTCCGGTGCAATGGCGGATAACAATGGAGTTATTACCATTGACGGCTATGCGCGAGGCGGAACTTGTGGTGCTAACGCCGCCGATGACGGCAGTATTGTTATAGTAAATGGAGATGCTATATCAACCCAAAATAATGGTATGGGCGCGTATGCAGAAGCTGGCGGCACGATTGAAATTGGAGGCAGTGCCGCAGCAAACGGCGGCGGTAACAGCTACGGTGCACATGGTCTTGACGGAAAGATTGCTATAAGCGGTAATGCATCAGGCGCATTCTGTGGTGTTTATGCAAGTGGTCCAAGCGGAGAAATTACTGTCGGCGCTGATGTTGATACAACAGAAACTGGCAGATGGGGCGTAAAAGCTGATGACGGTGCAAAGGTTGTCATAGACGGTAATGTGAAAGGTAAGCTTTTTGGTGTTTACTCCGATGGTGAGGGCAGTACGGTTGATGTTATCGGCGATGTCACGGCAATCTCTGACAGCGGATTCGGAGCTTGCGCTTACGGTGGAAGTGTTACCGTAGATGGTGCGATCACAGCAACGAATTATGTAGCAGTCGATGGTAGCGTTAAGAATGAAGGAGAATATTATATTCCCACGAGTAAACCCAACTATCACACTTACACCCAGAACGGCTCCACCGTTTGGGTCAAGGCTACCACACCGCCAACTGCCAACATCTGCGCAATCGGCGTAACAGAGTATGCCACATTGGAAGCGGCTCTGGCTGCGGTACAAAGTGGGCAGACTATCGAGCTGCTGCAGAACATCGATTACAACCAAGGCATCACCATCAGCGGCAAAAGCATAACCTTTGATGTGGGAACGTTCACGCTGAATGTTACAAACGAGTTGGGCATAGGGCTTGATGTAACGGGCGGCGGTGACGTCCAACTTTCAGGCACAGGTAATTTCAACATTACCGGCACTACAGGGGTGGCAGTGAATGCAGCCGGCAGTGCAACCGTGACCAATGCCACAGCGACTGGAGCAAATGGAAACGGTGTGTATGTCTATGGCGTGGGCAGTACTGTGGCTGTTATAGGTGATGCTATGGCAACCGATGCAAACAGTCGCGGCGTATTTGTTAATGGAGGCGGAGGTGTTACCATAGACGGCAATGCACAGGGCGGATCCCATGGTATTCTCGCTATGAATAATAGCTCCATCAGCGTTCGCGGAAACTCCCAAGCAATTGGGGAAAATGGCACTGGCGCTTCCGCTGAGTCAGGTGCAACAATTTTCATTGGTGCAGACGTGACAGCCCAAGAGAACGGCGCAAGTGGCGTTGCGGTTGATGGAGCGGGAAGTTCTATTACTGTTGGCGGCAATATCTCTGCAAGCGATGTCGGCACATACACTCGTGATGGAAGGATTACAGTGGGCGGAAATATCATGGTGACCGCTGAGGGAAACGGCATTGGCGCAATCGTCTACGGTTCCGGAGAAATCACCGTAGACGGTGTAATCACGGCAAACAAATACTTGAATATAAACAATGTCGAAAAGTACAATAGTGCAGACAGCAGGACGATCCCCTCCACCAAGGAAGGCTATCATATGTATACCGACGCACAGGGTGGCACTGTCTGGGTAAAGGCTGTCGACTTGCTGCCGGTAGCCGATGCGCTCATTTCACCTGAAACGATGAACTTCGATAAGAATCCGGCCAATCAGGCAGATGTGAGCACTACCATCACCTGGAACGATGCGGTATCAGTTACTGATGTCAAGAAGGCTGAAATTTCGGTTGGAGCAGCAGCTTATACTGTAAGTGGAAATACTCTGACTATTAATAAGGAATATCTGGCGTTGCAGCAGGTAGGCAGCCTAATGCTGGCGATAGCGTTTGATAAAGGCAATACAGCAGCATTAACTATAGAAATATCGGACACAACACCGCCAATCGGCAGCAACCCGCCCACCTGGCCTGAAGGCAGTACCCTAACGGCGGTTAGCACAACAAAGACAACGACTGTACTGAGCTGGACATCAGCTGTGGATGACGTAAGTGTAACGGCTTACAGGATATACCGGGATAATTCACTCATTCATACTGTCACAGGAGCTGTGCACAGCTATGAAGCTGCAGGACTAACTTCATCCACTACCTACATCTTCAGGATACAAGCTGGGGATGCAGATAACAACTGGACTTATGGGCCAACTGCTACAGTTCGCACTGACTCCTCCGTCGGCGGAGGCGGTGGCGGAGGCGGTGGTGGAGATAGAGATGATACTCCGGCATCAGTCCAGGAACCGAAGCTGACAGCACAGGTGCTTGGCTCCGACAGCAAAATAGTCGAATCTATTATTGCCAGGTTAGATAGAAGCAACGGAACTGTAACTGTTGAAGTAGATGCAGCTTCATTAACCAGCGCATTCGATAAGTCAAAAACAGATGAAAAGGGAGTTAAATCAATATCAGTTAATATCCCTGGATTAGCCGGTGCAAAGGCATACGAAACTATTCTGCCTGTAAGCTTTTTGACATCAGGGGATACTATGAAAACAATCGAAATAAAAACCGGTATTGCTGCGGTAACAGTACCCGGAAACATGATAACATCAACAAGCTCAGGAGGGCAAAATGCATCACTGATAATAGCTGCCGGCGACAAGAGCATTCTTACTGCAGAGGTTCAGGCTCAAATAGGCAGCAGACCGGTTATTGAACTGAGTTTGAGGGTAGGCGGGCAAAAGGTTTCTTGGAACAACGAAAGTGTGCCCGTTACGGTAACTGTACCCTATACCCCGACAGCAGATGAATTGAAAGATCCCGAACACATTACGGTATGGTACATCGACAGCTCGGGCAATGCAGTAGCTGTCCCAAGTGGCAGATATGACCAAGAAACGGGAAAAGTGACCTTTAGTACAACTCATTTCAGCAAATATGCTGTAACATCGGTATACAAGACCTTCAATGACATATCAAACTATGCATGGTCGAAGTCGCAAATAGAAGTTCTTGCATCCAAGGGGATAGTAAGAGGGGCATCAGAACAAGAATATGCTCCTTCCGGCAGCATCACAAGGGCGGACTTCCTTTATTCACTTGTAAGGACACTGGGTGTTGATGCCAAGGTTGAAGGGAACTTTGATGACATAAGCAGTGACGCCTATTACTACAAAGAGATAGGTATAGCCAAAAAGTTGGGTATTACCACTGGTGCAAATAATAACAAATTCATCCCTGATGCAAGTATAACAAGGCAGGACATGATGGTATTGACCGAGAGGGCATTAAGAATGCTGAAAAAACTGAAACAGCAGGGTACTGCTTCGGACTTGGAGAAATTTGCTGACAAATCCCTTATAGCACCTTATGCCACAGACTGTATCGCATCCGTTGTAAAGGAGGGGTTGATTGTGGGCAGCGGCGGTCAGATTAATCCCCTCGGAAATACAAAAAGGGCAGAAGCGGCAGTGATCCTGTACAGAATATATAACATTTACAAATAGACAGCAACCCTCTTTATCCCAGCCTAAAGCTATTAAAGCCTTGTATCAGAAATGATACAGGGCTTTATTCATACTCATATGCAGTTTGATTAACTGCCTGATAAAAATATATTCAAGGGGTGCACAAATGTTTAGTACACCTTTTTTTTGCAGGAAATATTTTGTGATCCAATTTCCTGAATTACATTCTCAGGATTACTTTCAACTATACCATTATAGACTTTTGCAAATACTGCTCCATATGTAGCTTTTAATAGTGGATTGTCAAAAATAAACTGTTTTATTACCGGCAGAGTTTCCAATGTACAAAATTTATCCATAGCATCATTGTCAAAGGTGTTAAATACCTTCCTGAATTCATATTTTGCCATTACTGCCTTTGTGAATTTTTTCATTGCTTTATTGTAATCAAGCCCATTTATAACACAATTGGCTGCCGTTGCACCACTAATCATGGCCTCAATTGTACCAAATCCCAACATGCTATCTAAAAAGCCACCTGCATTTCCCATAAAATAAAGGTTATCAACTTGCACAGGGTTAACTGCTCCTACAATATGGTGTATATCTTTTATCTCAATGATAGCATAGGTTATATTCTCAGTAGTTAAAAATTCATTCCAATAAATGTCAAGTTCATTTTCTTTTATATTATCAACAATTAACACAATAGAGGCTGATTTGGAGTTGCTTGGAACTAAATAAGCATACCCATGTTTTGCATATTTTGTGTTCATCCAAAGCTTTACAGAATTTGTACTAAAATCTCCTAATACAGTAGCAATTCTTACTTGAGCATCAAAATGGACTGTAGCCAAATTCATCTGCATAGGTATTTCAAGCGTCCCGGTTCCGATGAAAATATGATCAAAATCATTTTTTATATCTTCAACTTTTACAAGGGTATTCGCAGTAAAAGATAAATCTACTGCTTCCTTTAACTGTATGGTGAGAGTACCCTTGTCTCTCCCCCTAAGAAAGATATTTCCCATTTTACCTTTAATTACATGTGTGTTAGTTGGTGAAACCATTACTATTTCATTTATTTCATAATGTGGAATTATCTCTATCCCAAATTTTTTCTTTAAATATTTAATTGGGTTTTTTACTGCTGTACTAAATATATCTAGCTCTATAGCAGGAAGCTCAAGTATTTCCCCTATATAACCTTTCTTTTCAAAAATCGTTGGAATTATCCCATGTCTCTTTAATTCATGGGAGCAAGCCAGTCCTGAAAGTCCTGCCCCAATTATCGCAACCTTCATAAGCTCTCTCCTAAATATCAAGTCTATATGTCAAGACTATTATTCAACAGATTTAATAGTTTAATCCAAACTTTAATAGCTAATAAACAATCAGTATTAACCTTACAGCGGTTCAAAGTCTTTCCTTTTTATAAGGAAATTACAGATTAAAAACAATATAGCATATAGAATGAACGAATATGAGTACTTCCAATTAATTAAGTGAAAGAGTTTTAGCCAATGGAAAAATGGTTCCGCAATATAAGCTGAAAAAGATGCAAAAAATAGTGTTTTAACAAAAATGAATTTACTGGGTTTGATTTGCAGCAAGACCATTATTGATACTGGAATGAGTGTGAAGTCCCAAGGCAGAAATATTTGGACGACTGGGATTACTCTATATTCAAAAAACCACAGATTAAAGGATGTGCCAACAGTGTTTACAATAAATGCAATAATCATGGAAAAAAAACCAACAAGTAATAATCTGCTTGTACTTTTTTTATCTCTATAATGCATCCAAAGGACCCATGGAACAATTGAGATTATAACCCCCAGCCACCACCGCCATGTAAATAGAGAATTTTGCAGCCAGTCAATTAGTGTGGCACTGGTAAGTTTATGTATTATAGCGATTAGCTCCTTTGAGCTTTCACTAATATTATTCATTTAAATATGCACCTCATACCACTGTTTCGCCAAAATATTATATGCACTTTTTATATAAATAAACATATTTACTAGCTAAATAGCAGATACAAAACTATATGTTAGGAACACAAATCAATAATTGTTGACTGTTAGTGAGTGCTGCTGATATAATAATTATTAATTGAATTGTTTGACTAATCAATAAAATAAATGAATTATGTTAACTGAAATCGTTGCATAGGAGTGGAGTAAGCATTACTAGACTAAGTATAAAAGGGACATGCGTTCCAAAGAAAGTTTGCTTCAAGAAAGTGCTGTACCTTTGAGAATAAAAGTTGCGTCCTTTGCGCATATTCAAAATGTTCCGACCCCAATTGTGTTTACAAGCGGTAAAGACAGCTCGAAAAAACTGTTTATGACCGTAGTAATAAATAAATTAAAAAAGCGGAGGGATTGTTATGAAAGAGGGATTAAAGAAAGTCTTGTTACTTGTATTAGCATTAATAATGGTAATGACTCTCATCGTAGGATGCAGCCCAAAAGCACCTGCTCCAACTGATAACACTACTACAGAACCTACTACTCAAGCAGAAAAGAAAATGAAGGTTGCTGTTATACTTTCAGGTCCAATAAGCGACATGTCCTGGAATGCAACAGCATACAATGGACTCAAAAAAATCGAAGCACTTGGTGCTGAGATATCTTATCAAGAAAATGTTCCTGTTTCGTCCCTTGCAGACAGTATCAATACCTACGGCTCAGAAGGCTTCGACGTAATATTCCTGAGCACTAACAGTTACGAGGATATCGGAGCACAGTATGCACCACAGTATCCTAAAACACAGTTTATCTTAATCAATGGTAAAACATCTCATGGTGATAACCTGGTAGCGCTGAAGATTGCAGATGAACAGCAGGGCTTCTTAATGGGTGCTGCTGCAGCACTTATGAGCAAAAGCAAGAGTGTTGGCTTTGTTGGAGGTTCAGAAATACCACCAATCATCAATGGAAGAAAAGGCTTTGAGCAGGGCGCAAAATATGTTGACCCAAGTGTTAAGGTTAACGCAACTCTAATCGGTAACATGGACAATGTAAACCAGGCAAAGGAAACTGCAAAAGCAATAATTGAATCCGGTGCTGACGTTGTTTCTCCAATGTGTAATGCAGCCAGCCTTGGAGTATTACAGGCAGCTGAAGAAAGTACTTCAGCTAAGACTGTAGGTTCCAGCGTAGGCCAGGAGAAAAATGCTCCAAAGTCAATGGCTATCAATATTGGTAAAGATACCTCAATCGCTTATGAAACTGCATACAAGAGCTTCCTGGCAGGTACACTTGGCAAGGAAGTTATAAAGATGGGAGCAGCAGAAGGTGTTGTATTCCTAACAGAGTGGTTTGAGGCAGGTAAGGATGTTCCAAATGATGTACGTGAAAAACTGAGAACCATATATAATGATATGGCTGCAGGCAAAATCACAATCGATCTTAAATAATATTCTCTAAAATTAATATGTAAGAGATAAGTAATAAAACTTTGTCGGGACTTTTTATAGTTCCGATAAAGTTTTATTTACGGAATTATTTTACAATAAATTCTTTAGGAGGGGAGTTATGGCGGCAAATAGTATACAAAAAAAGGCAGAGGCGCTCTTTAAAAGCAGTTACTATCCACTAATCTCTATTATAATGGCACTGCTGGGCGGTGGAATTATTATCTCGGCACTGGGCTTCAGCCCCATTGATGCTTATCGGGCATTGATAAAAGGTTCCTTCGGCAATTCCAATGCTATAGGCGAAACGCTAGTCAAGGCCAGCCCTCTTATATTTACAGGCCTCAGCTATGCTATTGCAAAACGCTGCGGAATTATAAACCTTGGAGCTGAGGGTCAGCTTTATGCAGGTGCATTAACCGGCACACTGGTTGGAACTACACTAATAGGCCTTCCAATGGCCATCCATCTTCCGCTTACCATAGCAGCAGGTTTTCTGGGCGGGGCACTTTACGGCATGCTTGTAGGTATACTGAAAACGCGGTTTGGTGCCAGTGAATTGATTACTACAATTATGCTTAACTACATTGCAATAAATATAATCAGTTTCTTTGTAACAGGACCTATGAAGGATACAGCAGCAGGTTCTTTTCCACAATCCAAGCAAATTCTTGCAAGTGCAAGATATCCACATCTGATGGAGGGAAGCCGTCTTCACGCAGGAATCTTTATAGTTATACTTGCGCTGCTTTTTTACTATTTCTTTATGTGGCGCACAACCAGAGGATATGAGATGAGAGTTATTGGCCTGAATGCTACTGCCGGGCAGTACGCAGGTATGAATCTAAAAACCAACAGTATTTTATCGATGTTCCTGGCAGGAGGTATGGCCGGTATAGGTGGATCAATGGAAATCATGGCTGTTCAATTCCGTCTGCTCCAGGACTTCTCCCAGAACTACGGTTTTGACGGGATTGCTGTAGCCTTACTTGGTAATAATAGCCCAATTGGTATTGCACTGTCAGGTGTCCTGTTTGGGGCACTGCGCAGCGGTTCCGGGAAAATGCAGATGCTGGCACAGGTTCCAAGTGCAGTTATATACATGATTCAGGGCTTTATCATTCTATTTGTAATCGGGCGAGAATTATTCAACTTTTCAAAGTTGATGAAAAATAAAAAGCAGAAAGCCAATCCAAGCAATGATGAAACCGTAAAGGAGGCTGAATCCAAATGATAGATGGTATTACCAGCTTTTTAGCTTCTGATATCCGTACTGCTACTCCCATTATGTTAGCAGCGCTAGGTATTGTATTCAGCGAACGTGCAGGTATTGTTAACATCGGAACAGAAGGTCTCATGCTGATTGGGGCTCTGATGGGCGTTATAGGCTCCCTTATGAGCGGCTCGGTATTGGTGGGTGCTATTGTAGCAATTGTTGTGACCATGTTCTTTGCTATGGTATTTGCTTTCTTCACGATTACTATCCGTGCAGACCAGACAGTTGTAGGGACTGCAATCAATATCTTTGCAGCTGGCCTTACCATAACCCTTAACCGTGTGGTATTTGGCGTTAGTACAAGTGTACCTAAAATCGATGTTTTTGACAGGGTTGCTATTCCTGTACTTTCTAAAATTCCAGTTATAGGCGAAGCCTTTTTCAATCAGTCTATCCCAGTGTACCTTGCCTTCCTCGCAGTACCCGCTGCATGGTTTGTGCTTCAGAAGACAAACATAGGCTTGAAGCTGCGTGCGGTTGGAGAACATCCAAAGGCATGTGATACTGTTGGTATTAATGTATTAAAAACCCGTTATCAGGCTGTTTTATTCAGTGGATTGATGGCAGGATTTGCTGGGGCCTTTGTTTCAATGGGCCAGCTTAGCTTTTTTACTGAAGGCATGGTTTCTGGACGTGGCTTTATGGCCCTGGCAGCAGTTGTGTTCGGGAACTACACTCCAGTAGGAATAATGTTTGCAGCTTTGATATTTGGTGCAGGTGAAGCCCTGCAATATCGCTTACAAGCTGCTAACACCGGAATTCCCTACCAGTTCCTGGTTATGCTTCCCTACCTGATTACCGTGGTGGCGATTTGTATGATGTCCCGTAGAAGCAACAAACCGGCAGCCAGTGCGGTACCATATTCTAAAGAATAGGGAGGAGGATGAATTATGGCTTTTTTAGAAATGAAGCATGTAACCAAGCGATTTAAGTCTGTAGTTGCAAATGATGATGTTTCCCTAAGTGTTGAAAAGGGCGAGGTTCATGCTCTGCTGGGGGAAAATGGAGCAGGCAAATCTACGCTTATGAATATTCTGTATGGTATGTACGACCAATCAGAGGGCGAAATCTACTTCCAAGGCAAAAAGGTACAGATTAAAGACACCAAGCAAGCGATAGAACTCGGAATAGGTATGGTTCACCAGCATTTTATGCTTATTCCGGCACTGACAGTAATTGAAAATGTCATTCTCGGTTTAAAGGAAAACAAATTGGTACTTGACCTTAACAGTGCAGCTGAGAAATTCAAGGAAATGGCTAAAAAATATAATATGGAAATCGATCCCTGGACGAGGGTGGAAGACCTTTCTGTAGGTCAGCAGCAGAGGCTTGAGATTATTAAAGCTTTGTATCGAAATGCAGATCTGCTGATTTTGGATGAACCCACCGCAGTGTTAACTCCCCAGGAGGTTGTCGGCCTGTTCGATATGGTGCGCAAGCTCACCTCGGAGGGAAAAACTGTTATCTTTATAAGCCATAAGCTGGCTGAAATCATGGAAATTTGTGACCGCTGCACCGTACTCCGTCAGGGGAAAGTGGCCGCAACAGTAGATGTAAAGGATGTTAAAAATAAAGAAGAGCTTGCCAGCCTGATGGTTGGAAAGAATGTTGAGCTTGTTACAAAGAAGAATGAGGCAACTGCAGGAGAGGAAATTCTCAGAGTAGAGAATCTCTGTGCAGTTAATCACGATAAAGTTCCTGTTCTTACAGATGTCAGTTTCTCGCTTCATGCAGGTGAAATTCTGGGCATATGTGGTGTAGACGGCAACGGCCAATCTGAAATGGTAAAATGTATTACAGGTCTGTATAAGGTTAAAAGCGGCAAGTACTTTATCAAATCAGCTGACTGTACTCATGAAACCCCTAAACAGGTGCTAAAGCGCAAGATTGCACATATTCCTGAGGATAGGCACAGAATGGGCATGATTAAGGGTATGAACATTGAAGAAAATCTCATTCTTATGTGCTATGACCAGCAGCCATTTTCCAAACATGGGATTCTCAATTGGAAATGGATTGACAAACATTCGGAAGAACTATGCAAAACTTACAATGTAAAGACTCCAAGCATCAAAGAAATGGCAGGAAACCTGTCTGGAGGCAACCAGCAGAAGTTTGTAGTTGGCAGAGAGCTTGACCGTGACCCCGACCTGCTGATTGCAGTTCACCCATCCAGAGGTTTGGATATAGGGGCTACGAAATATATCCAGTCGCGTATTGTAGAAGAAAGAGACAAGGGTACAGCCGTGCTGTTGGTTTCCACCGAACTGGATGAATTGTTGGAGCTTTCTGATAGGATTTTGGTTATGTATGGAGGAAAGGTTATGGGAATCGTTAGCCAGAAGGCCGCTACCAGAGAATACCTAGGCAAGCTGATGGCTGGGATTACTGAATAACTGGAAAGTTGTATTTAAATTAAAGTATCATTTCTTCTAAGAATAATTGTAGTCGCTTATATAAAATAACAAAAAGAATTTTTTATAAGCAAAGAAAGTATGTTGACAAAAAATTCAGGAAATTTTATAATTGTATTGACTAGACAATCTAATTTTCAAAAGTAAAAATTGTAAGAAATAAAAATAATTAATAATTAATAGGAGTGAAGCGCATGGAAGAAATAAGAAAAATGATTAGACAGTTTGAGAAGCTTGACAGCAAGGACATGTACAATAATGATTTCCTATTAACATGGGAAAAAACTGATGATGAAATTCATTCAGTATTTCAAGTAGCAGACATACTCCGAAAAATGAGAGAGAACAACATATCCTCCAAAATATTCGATAGTGGGCTTGCAGTATCATTGTTCAGAGACAATTCAACAAGAACAAGATTCAGCTTCAGCAGTGCCTGCAATCTATTGGGCCTGACAGTACAGGACCTTGATGAAGGAAAGTCCCAGGTTGCTCATGGTGAAACAGTGCGTGAAACTGCAAACATGATCTCTTTCATGGCTGATATCATCGGTATTCGTGATGATATGTATATCGGCAAAGGCAATACATACATGAGAGAAGTTTCTAAAGCGGTACAGGTTGGGAATGAAGAGGGAGTCCTTGAACAGAGACCAACATTAGTGAATTTACAGTGTGATATAGATCATCCTACACAGAGTATGGCTGATATGCTTCATTTGATAAACCACTTTGGAGGCGTACAGAATCTTAAAGGCAAGAAGATTGCAATGTCTTGGGCATATTCCCCTTCATACGGCAAACCATTGTCAGTACCTCAGGGAATAATAGGCCTCATGACAAGAATGGGTATGGATGTAACTCTGGCTCATCCGGAAGGATATGAACTTCTCTCTGATGTAGAAGATGTAGCAAGAGCAAATGCTGCTAAATGCGGAGGAAAGTTTGTTAAGACTAATTCAATGGCAGAAGCCTTCAAAGATGCTGATATAGTTTATCCTAAGAGCTGGGCTCCTTATGCTGCAATGGAGAAGAGAACTGCACTTTATGGTGACGGCAAGTTTGATGAAATCAAAGCACTTGAGAAAGAACTCTTAATTCAGAATGCAAATCATAAGGACTGGGAATGTACAGAAGAAATGATGAAACTCACAAAAGAGGGCAAAGCATTGTATATGCACTGTCTGCCAGCTGACATAACAGGTGTAAGCTGTAAGGAAGGTGAAGTTTCTGCTTCAGTGTTTGATAGATATCGTACGCCTTTATATAAAGAAGCTAGTTATAAGCCATATATAATAGCTGCGATGATATTCATGAGCAAAGTTAAAAACGCACCAGGAACTCTTGATTCATTATTAAATTCAGCAGCAGCAAGATTCTCTGGTAAATAAGATGGTTATATCTTGGCGTAGTTCTACTACGCCAAGATTATCGACAAACTAAATTGAATTGTATTGCTTAATTTACAGATGAGTGGCTTGTTTCATGTCTGATCACCTAAGTGTGAAGACCACCTGCAAGCCACCTTCTTATTGTTTTTCAGGGGTATCAATAAGTTTAGATATAAATTAGCGAAATGAGGCTTTTATATGGCTAATGAAACTACAAATAAAATCTTGGAAGCGGCTTTTGAAATAGTAGCCCAAAATAAGATAAGTGGGACCAGGATGCATCTAATAGCTAAAGAGGCAGGTATGGTACAATCCAATCTCCACTACTATTACCCAACTAAAAATGATCTTATGATTGCACTGCTGGACAGCATCCAAGAGAGGTTTACACAGAAAAGGATGAGCTCGGTAGACTTGGAGAAAAAGACATTTGTCGAAAACCTTCAAGGGCTATTTTATGAAAAAAAGGATGACATACTCAATCAGAAGAAGATTGACTATGTGCAGTTTGACTTCTGGGTGCAGGGAACTGTAAACCCTGAAATAAGAGTAAAGTTTAAGGATGCTTTTGATATTTGGATAGATAATATAACAGATGTCCTAAACCAAAATCCGGACTATGAGGCATGCAAGTCCGTACATTGCGGTATGCTTCCGCATCTTATTGTTTCTATTTTGATGGGAGCATCCATGCAATACCTGATGGATGAAGAGAAATTTGATCTGAATGACTATTTCTCAGCTGCAGAAAAAATGATACTCAATTTCCTCAAATATTAAGGTATAAAGATCATTTTGCTAAGGTAGGTGGTGTCTTTGGTTAACTTCAGGCTAAACGGAAGGGCAGTATCGGTACAAAATGGAACAGCTCTTTTGTATTACCTGCGAGAAATAGAAAAGCTGACATCTGTCAAAAATGGCTGTGACGAGGGCGTATGTGGCAGCTGCACAATTTTGGTAGATGGTAAAGCTGTAAGGTCCTGCACTATGAAGGTTGATAAGCTGCAGGACAAAGAAGTGCTTACTATCGAAGGACTCAGTGAATTGGAAAGAGATATATATTCAAATGCATTCGCTGAAGCAGGAGCAGTACAATGCGGTTTTTGTATACCCGGTATGGTTTTGAGTGCCAAGGCATTATTGGATGTGAACCTGAACCCTACAGAGGAAGATATAAAAAAGGCTATCAGGAATAATATATGCAGATGTACCGGTTATGTAAAGATTATTAAGGCAATTATGCTTGCAGCAGAAGCCTTAAGAGAATCGAAATATATCAGATTGAATGAATACAAATCCAATATCGGACAGAACTGGCGCAGGATTGATGCAATACAAAAGGTATTGGGTGAAGCAACATATTGTGATGATATTTTCATGGAGGATATGCTTTATGTTTCTGTTCTTAGGGCAATGAAGCCTCGTGCCAGAGTATTGTCTATTGATACAGAAAAGTCCAAAGCATTAGAAGGAGTAGAAGTAGTTTTGACAGCAACGGACGTAACCGGTGAAAATTATCAGGGTTACATTTTCAAAGACTGGCCGACCTTTGTACCCGTTGGAGAAATGACGCGCTGTGCCGGAGATGCTATAGCGGCAGTTGCTGCCAGAACGAAAGAGATTGCAGATGAGGCCTTAAAGCACATTGAGGTACAGTATGAGGAGCTGGAGCCTGTTACTGATCCCAAAAGAGCTTTGGAGGAGGACGCCCCAAAAATTCATGAAAAGGGCAACCTGTTAAGCAGAACGTACGTTAAGAGGGGAAACCCGGAGGAAGCATTGGCTTCATCTAAATATATAGTGAAAAACACCTATTATGCACCTCCTTTGGAGCATGCATTTATCGAACCTGAAAGCGCAGTTGCATTCTATGATGGTGATATACTCACGTTATATGTTGCTACTCAGAGCATTACTCATGACCATCATGAAATATGCCGCATACTGGGGCTGCCCCATGATAAGGTAAGAATAATCCTTCAAAATGTAGGCGGGGGCTTTGGTGGCAAAGAGGATCTAAGCGTTCAGCATTATGCAGCTTTAGGTACTTTTTATACGAAGAAGCCTTGTAAGTATACTTTTACCAGAGAAGAAAGCCTTTTATGCCATCCAAAACGGCACGGTATGGAATTGGAGATCGCAACAGGCTGTGATGAGCAGGGCAAGCTTACAGTAATGACTGCAAAGATTATTGCGGACACAGGTGCTTATGCTTCCTTAGGGACGGCAGTTCTCGAGAGGGCATGTACTCACGCTTGTGGTCCATACAGTATTCCCAATATCGAGTTGGATGGATACTGCGTATATACGAACAATCCTCCCGCAGGAGCATTCCGCGGCTTTGGTGTGCCTCAGTCAAATTTTGGTGCAGAAGCTAACATGGATCAACTGGCGGACTTAGTAGGCTTGGACAGATGGGAAATGCGATTTAAAAATGCTGTTGAGCCGGGAATGGTTCTTGCCAATGGTCAAATTTGCGGTGATGATGTAGCTATTAAGGAAACCTTACTTGCAGTTAAGGATGATTATTATAACAACAAGTATGCCGGAATTGCTTGTGCATTTAAAAACACCGGGATAGGTGTAGGCTTGCCGGATATCGGCCGCTGCCGCATCGGTGTAAAAGACGGCAAGGTGTTCATATACTCCGCTGCATCTTGCATAGGGCAAGGTCTGGCAACTGTAATGATACAAATAGTATCTGAAACAATCGGGATCGATGGTGCCCATATTATCTTTAATCAACCCGACACCTCATTATGTCCTGACTCAGGAGCAACAACAGCATCTAGACAGACGTTGTTTACTGGTGAAGCGTGCCGTCAGGCCGCACTCAAACTAAAGGCAGAATTAGGGAAAAAGACTTTAGAAGAGCTGGAGGGCCAGGTGTTTGAAGGAGAATTTAATGGCACTACAGATCCTATTAAGTCAGGAAAAGAGAATCCGGTAAGCCATGTAGCATACAGCTATGCCACCCATGTAGCGATACTCAATGATGAGGGCATGGTTTCAAAGATAGTTGCAGCTCATGATGTAGGAAAGGCGCTAAACCCACTGAACATAGAAGGGCAGATAGAGGGCGGCGTTGTAATGGGATTGGGCTCAGCATTGAAAGAGAAGCTGGTCTATGAAAAAGGACTTCTAAAATCGAAGTTTGGTACTCTCGGCTTGTTAAGAGCTACTGAAATACCGGAGATCGATGTTAGGATAATAGAAAAGAATCTATCAGAGCTGGCATACGGAGCAAAAGGGATTGGTGAGATATCTTTAATTCCGGTAGCTGCAGCAGTGGCTTCTGCGTATGAGAGCTTTGACAGTATACGAAGGCTTGAACTGCCTTTGAAGGACACCCCGTATAATAGAAAGAAGGTGAAGGAATGAGCAAGGTATTAAGGTTAAAATGTGTTAAATGCGGAAGAGAATATAACCCGGATGAAGCGCTTTATACGTGCTCGGATTGTGGTATTGACGGGATTTTGGATGTTGTTCTGGATTATGATCAGATTAAAAAGGAATTAACACACGACTACCTGAAAAAGAACACAGATTACTCTTTATGGCGCTATCTTCCTGCAATACCTTTGGAGGATACTAAGGGTATACAGCCTCTCCAAGTGGGATGGACACCACTCTATAATATAAAAAAGCTTACAAAGGAAACAGGGCTAAAAAGCTTTTTCTTAAAGGATGATTCGAGAAATCCTACTGGATCACTAAAGGACAGAGCAAGTGCAGTTGGAGTTGCAAAGGCTATTGAGCTTGGCAGAGATGTAATGTGTGCGGCATCAACAGGAAATGCGGCCTCATCCCTATCAGGATTTGCTGCCAGTGCAGGTATAACAACAAATATATTCGTACCGGAGACAGCTCCTGAGGCTAAGGTAACACAGCTTCTCATATATGGCTCAAACGTATTTCTTGTAAAGGGTACATATGATGAGGCGGTAGAGCTTTGTTTCAAGGCAGCTGATGAATTCGGCTGGTATAACAGAAGCTGTGCAATAAACCCATATCTGCTGGAAGGCAAGAAAACAATTTCTTATGAGATTTGTGAGCAGCTTGGATGGAAGGCACCTGACATCGCAGTAGTAGCTGTCGGAGATGGTTGTACTATCGGAGGCGTCTGGAAAGGCTTCAAGGAGTGCTATGCTCTTGGTCTTATTGATAAGTTCCCTAAGATTGTGGGCGTTCAAGCAGCAGATTCCAATCCGGTGACCAGAGCCTTTAATAAAAAGACATATGAATTTGATTATAGGACACCGCAGACCATAGCAGACAGTATTTCAGTAGGAATACCACGCAATGGTATCAAAGGTTTAAATGCTTTACATGAATCAGGCGGATATATGGTTGATGTAACTGATGAAGAAATACTTTCAGCAATGAAGACACTTGCCCAAGGAACAGGAGTGTTCGGAGAACCTGCCGGAGTTACTAGCTTTGCAGGAGTAATGAAAATGAATGAGCTTGGACTCTTAAAAGGTGATGAAACAGTTGTAAGTATAGTCAGCGGAAGCGGCCTCAAGGATATAAAGAGTGCTGTGCGAGCTGCAGGTAAAGCAAATGTAGTAGAACCAAATCTAGAAGCTGTTAAAAAAATTGTCAATAAATAAATTTAATCAATGGAGGGTAAAGAATGAGAAAGCTTATTGATTTAACGGTCAATGAAGAAAGACTTGAAAAAACCGCACAAAACCTAAAGGAAAGAAATATCGCTATTCCAACCTTAGCGCAAATGAAGGATCCTAAGAAGATACCGGCAAAGGTTAAGGAAAAACTTAAAAATACCGGCTTGTGGGATGTTGATCCTATCAACCTTTTCAGAATTTCATGGAAGAATGAGCCTGTTAAACAGGGCGGATTGTACAATGAATTACCTAACTATATTGAAATTCCTTCCGCGATTTCCGGCGTAAAAGCAAGGATTTTCGCTATGACAGGAAAGTACTTCCCAACAGGAGCACACAAGGTAGGCGCAAGCTTTGCATGCCTGGTTCCACGTTTGGTTACAGGACAGTTTGACCCAGCCTATCATCAGGCAGTTTGGCCTTCAACAGGTAACTACTGCCGTGGTGGAGCTTATAATTCTACACTTCTTGGCTGTAGCTCCATAGCAATATTGCCTGAGAACATGAGCAAGGAACGTTTTGAATGGCTTAAGACTGTAGCTGGAGAAGTTATAGCTACACCTGGCTGTGAGAGTAATGTAAAAGAAATATATGACAAAACCTGGGAACTGAGAAGAACCAGAGATAATGTAGTTATATTCAACCAGTTTGGTGAGCTTGGCAACAATTTATGGCACTATGAAGTAACAGGCCATGCAATGGAAGATATCATAAAGGCTGAAGCAGGCTCAAAAGGAAAACTTGCAGGTGTATGCTTGACTTCCGGATCAGCTGGAACCCTTGGTTCTGGAGATTACATGAAGGACCAGTATCCAAACGCAAAAATAGCTGTGGGAGAAGCATTACAATGTCCTACATTGCTCAATAACGGGTTTGGAGATCACAGAATCGAAGGTATAGGCGACAAGCACGTGCCGTGGATTCATAATGTAAGAAATACAGATATGGTTATCGCAATAGATGACAATGACAGCTTAGGCTTATTCCGTCTCCTCAATGAACCTGCTGGTCAGGAATACTTGAGAACACAGGGCGTTTCAGAAGATGTTATAGAGAAGCTGACCTGGGTTGGAATTTCAGGCGCTGCAAATATCATATCCTGCATAAAGTTCGCTAAATACTATGAGCTTACAGAAGATGATATGGTAATCACAATACTCACAGATTCCGCAGAAATGTACCAGTCAAGACTTAAAGAGATGGAAGAAGAAAGAGGCAGAGCATATCAGCAGATTGATGCAGCTATCGATCATAACAGATGCGTTCTGGGTCTCAGAACAGACAGCATGGAAGAATTGACTTATCAGAGCAAGAAACGTATCCATAATCTCAAGTACTACACATGGATCGAGCAGCAGATGTATGATCTGGATGAGCTTAATGAGCAGTGGTATGACTATGACAACTATTGGGGAAGATTGCACAAAATGGGACCTGAGCTTGACAGGATGATCGATCAGTTTAATGAGAGAACAGGCCTGACAAAGAATCTTTAATAGTTTTCCAAAATAAAGGAGGAAATAAAATGGCTTACGAATTTAAACAAATACTTGAATTGGCGAATAAATACAAACCACAAATGTCCAAATTCCTGAGAGACATGATTGCAATCCCAAGCGAAAGCTGCGGGGAAAGAGACGTTGTCCTGAGAATAAAGAAGGAAATGGAAGATGTAGGTTTTGACAAGGTTGATATAGATCCAATGGGTAATGTGCTGGGTTATATAGGACACGGCAAACACTTGATCGCTATGGATGCACATATTGATACAGTTGGTGTAGGAAATATAAAGAATTGGGACTATGATCCATACAAGGGCTTTGAGGATGATGAAATTATCCTTGGCAGAGGCGCAAGCGACCAAGAAGGCGGCATGGCTTCAATGGTTTATGCTGGGAAGATAATTAAGGACTTGAAACTGGAGGATGACTTCACATTAGTAGTAGTAGGTACTGTTCAGGAAGAAGATTGCGATGGCTTATGCTGGCAGTACATTATAAAAGAGATGAATATCAGACCGGAATTTGTTGTTCTTACAGAACCGACTTCCTGCCGTATATACAGAGGCCACAGAGGCAGAATGGAAATAAAGGTAGAGACTCAGGGCGTAAGCTGTCATGGCTCCGCACCAGAGCGTGGAGACAATGCCATCTACAAAATGGGACCAATTCTTGCGGAATTGAAAGAGCTTAATGAAAGACTTATCAGTGATCCATTCCTCGGAAAGGGTACCTTGACTGTATCAGAAATATTCCATACATCTCCATCAAGATGTGCAGTAGCAGACAGCTGCTGGATTTCAATAGACAGAAGGCTGACAGTTGGAGAAAATGGTGAGTATGCGTTGAACCAGATCAGAGAATTGCCATCCGTTAAAGCAGCAAAGGCTGAGGTAACAATGTATCCATACAGCAGACCTTCATACACAGGTCTTGTATATCCTACAGAGGCATATTTCCCAACTTGGGTAATTGAAAAGGATCATCCTGTTTGCAGTACATTACTGGAAGCTTATGAAGGACTCTTCGATGATGCACCGGTATTGGATAAATGGACATTCTCAACAAACGGTGTTTCTATTATGGGTAAATACGGCATACCATGCATAGGTATCGGACCAGGTCATGAAGATCAGGCTCATGCTCCAAACGAAAAAACATGGAAAGATGAATTGGTAAAATGTGCTGCTATGTATGCTGCAATTCCAGCACTTTTCGTAGAAAAGTATGCTGATAAAATGCCTAAAACAACTGAAAACTTAGCAGAATAGTAATAGTTCTGCCGCAAAAATACCACACATATCATCCTGGACACATTGTAGGGAACGCATTGTATGCGTTCCTTATAAACAGGATTACCTTTAAATAATAACAAGGAGGGGAAGACATGAGCGATAAAATGAGACTAATATCTTTTGAAAAAATGGTTTTATGGGTGACAAGTGAATTAAAAGAGAAAGATTCAATTTTTGGCATTCGTAAAAGCAAATTCTATAGTAATAAAAGCGGAAGTTACATTGAGCTGTTTGGGGAAAAGTTAGCTTCCCCAATTGGTCCGGCTGCAGGTCCTAACTCACAATTAGCACAGAATATTGTAGCAGCATATTTGACGGGGTGCCGCTTTATAGAGCTGAAGACAGTGCAAAAGCTTGATGGAGAAGATTTGCCTGTATCCAAGCCATGTATACTGGCACAGGATGAGTGCTACAATGTAGAGTGGTCAACAGAATTAAGAGTTCCGGATGCATATAATGAGTATGTTAAAGCATGGTTTTTACTCCATGTTCTGATGAAAGAGCTTAATATAAGTGAAAAAAGAGACTTTATGTTCAATATGAGCGTAGGCTACGATTTGGACGGCATAAAATCTCCAAAGATTGATGCTTATATAGAAGGAATGCGTAATGCATCAACAACAGAAATATGGAAGGAATGCAGGGAAGCTTTACTTTCCAATATGCATTTGTTTTCCAATTTCACCAAGGAGGACCTTGATAATATATCTCCTGTGGTTTGTCCATCAATTACGCTTTCCACACTCCATGGGTGTCCTCCGCAAGAGATTGAGAGGATTGCTAATTATTTCTTGCAAGAGAAGAATTTGCATACCTTTGTAAAAATGAACCCAACGCTTCTGGGCGAAAAATTCGTAAGAGAAACTTTGGACACAATGGGTTATGATTACATTACTCTTAATGGACACCATTTCATACATGATTTGCAGTTCGGAGACGGCGTTGCAATGCTGAAACGACTGAAAGCCTTAGGCAAGGAGTTGAACCTTGAAATTGGAGTTAAATTGACTAATACATTACCGGTTAAGATTCTTAATCAGGAATTGCCGGGAGAAGAAATGTACATGTCAGGAAGATCCTTGTATGCACTTTCCATTTCTTTGGCTAGCAGGTTAGCTAAAGAGTTTGATGGAGACTTGCATATCTCCTACTCGGGCGGTATTGACTTCTTTAATATTGACAAGGTTTTAGATGCCGGTATTGAGCCAATTACCTTTGCAACAACCATTTTGAAGCCGGGAGGCTACGAAAGAATAACACAGATGGCTGAAAAGGTAGAAGGACAGCTTAAGGGTACTTTTACAGGCATTGATATAGCTAAAATAGAGAGCCTTGCAGGGGAAGCATTTACCGACAAGCATCACCTTAAAGAGCTGAGACCCGTCAGCAGCAGAAAGCTTACTTCAAAGCTGCCGCTTTATGACTGTGCTATAGCTCCCTGCACAATTGGGTGCCCAATCAACCAACAGATTCCACAATATACTGCATTAGTGGGTGAAGAGAAATACGATGAGGCTTTTGCGGTAATAGTCAATGATAATGCTTCACCGGCTATAACAGGTTCGATTTGTGACCACCAGTGTCAGTATAAATGTACCCGTTTGGATTATGATGAGTCCCTATTAATCAGGGACATGAAGAAGATAGCAGTGCATAATGCACAGGATAAATATATTGCAAGCATCAAACCGGCCAAAATCAGAAGCAATAAAAAAGTTGCGATAGTGGGTGCAGGTGCTGCAGGCTTGGCAACAGCGCAGTTCTTAAGAAGGAATGGCGTTGAAGTTACTGTAATGGATAAGAAAGACAGACCTTATGGTACAGTTGAGTATGTAATTCCTGAATTCAGGATATCCAGAGATATGATACAGAAGGATTTGGAGCTTGTTAAAAAACAAGGGGTAGAGTTTAAGCTTGGCATTGATGAAAACTTCAGCGTTAATGATTTGAAGAAGGATTATGATTACGTTGTTGTGGCAATAGGTGCTTGGAAGCCGGGGCAGATTTCTCTCAAAGAAGGTGCCGAAAAGACTGTCAATGCAATTGCTTTCCTGGAAAGCTTCAAAGCTCAAGATGGAAATGTGAGCTTAGGCAAGCATGTTTGTGTCATAGGCGGCGGGAATGTGGCAATGGATGCGGCTAGAGCTGCAAAGAGAGTGCCTGGAGTAGAAACAGTATCTATCGTATACAGAAGAACAAAACAGTTTATGCCAGCGGATCATGAAGAAATCAAGATGGCGTCAGAGGACGGAATTATATTCAAGGAACTGCTTTCACCATCAACCTACACAGGCAGCAAGCTTGTTTGTGAGGAAATGATTTTAGGAGGCAGTGATGCAACCGGTAGAAGAAGCCCTGTTCCTACAGGAAATACGGCTGAATTGGCTGCAGATGCTGTCATCGTAGCGGTAGGCGAACAGGTTGACAGCAGCTTGCTAAAGGCTAATGGAATAGAGCTGGATTCGAAAGGTTTCCCAAAAGTCAGCGCTGCTTGCGAGACAAACATGCCCGGTGTATATGTAGCAGGGGATGTGAAAAAAGGACCTGCGACTATTGTTAAAGCCATTGCAGATGGAAAGGCAGTTGCTAAAGATATTCTTACAAAAGAAGGCTTAAATGCTGATTTTGAGAAGACGGTTCTGAACGTGGATACTAATGCACTTTATGAGAAGAAAGGCATTCTGCAAAATCCTATAAACAGCGAAAAGGAAGCGGCTAGATGCCTCTCCTGTGAAAGCGTTTGTGAATTATGTGTTGATGTATGTCCTAATAGAGCTAATGCAGTAGTATATATAGATGGAGGGTTCGGATCTAAACATCAGGTTCTTCATTTAGATGGTATGTGCAATGAGTGCGGTAACTGTGGAGTTTTCTGCCCGCATGAAGGCAATCCATACAAAGATAAGGTTACTGTTTTCTGGAGTGAAGAGGATTTACATGACAGCACAAACAAAGGCTTCGTTGTAACTGATATGGCGAAGGGCAGCTGTATAGTCCGAACAGAAGACGGAAAAATAGTAAATTACACAGTTGGACAGGAAAATGTTATTTCAAAAGAGATGTCAAGAATCATTATTAATTGTATTAATAAATATCCCTATATGGTATAATAGGAACAGAAGAGATAATGTTTAAAATTAAAAAACTAAGTTAGATATGATCCCCAAAAGCGGACTGTACCTCACAATAAAGCATTGTTTATCGATAAAATGCAAATGGCATAATGATAGATGTTTTGAGGGACAGTTCGCTTTAAAGGCATAAGTAAGTAAAAGTAATTTGGAGGCTTGAACTTATGAGTCAGAAGCTGTTAAAGAATATCGACCTTATAATTACTTTCAATGATCGTGAAGAGTCCTTTGAGCATTGCGATATATTGATTGAGGGAGCAGCCATCAAGGAAATAGGCAGCAATTTAAGCCCTGCAGCAGATGTTGAAATAATTGACTGCAGCGGATTAACGGCACTGCCGGGTTTTGTAAATACACACCATCACCTATATCAGACCTTGTTTAGAGGGATTAAGGAAGTGCAAGAACAGCCACTTTTTCCATGGCTGATTGGTTTGTATGAATTCTGGAAGAATATCACACCGGAAGCTGTTTATTACGGCGCATTGGTGGGCTTTTCTGAGCTGCTTCGTACTGGCTGCACTTTGACCTCGGATCATCATTATGTGTTTCCAAAGGATCAGCCAGCGACACTTATAGACGATCAAATAAAGGCTGCCAAGGAAATAGGCATCAGGTTTCATGCAACAAGAGGCTCTATGTCTCTGGGAAGAGATATGGGAGGATTGCCTCCCATGGAGGTTGTTCAAACTGAAGAAGCTATTCTTTTGGATAGTGAGAGATTGATTAATCAATATCATGATAATAACCCATTTTCAATGCAGAGAATTGCGCTGGCACCCTGTTCTCCATTTTCAGTAAGCCGACAGCTTATGCTGCAGGCAAAGGATCTGGCGAGAAAGAAAGGGGTCATGCTCCATACCCATTTAGCGGAGACTCTTGATGAAGAAAAGTTCTGCCTGGAGCGTTACGGCAGAAGGCCTTTCGAACTCATGGAGGATTTGGAGTGGGTTGGAAATGATGTGTGGTTTGCTCATGGTATTTTTTTGAGCGATAGTGAAATAGATAGACTGCAAGGCTCAGGAATTGCCCACTGCCCTTCCTCAAATATGAAGCTGAACAGTGGTATCTGTCGGACAACAGAAATTGTGAGGTCGGGTGGAAAACTCTCTATAGCTGTAGACGGCAGCGCGAGCAATGATGGATCTAGCATGTGGGAGGAAGTAAGGCGGGCATATTTATTAAACCATCTGAAATATGGGACTGAAGGACTGACAGCCTATGAAGTCCTCAAAGTAGCCACCAGAGGTGGCGCAGATGTTCTGGGACGAAGTGATACCGGAAGACTGGATGTCGGCAAAGCTGCTGATATAGTTCTCTTCAATCTGAAGGGCATTGAATATGCCGGATGCCACGATCCATTGGTATCGTTGGTTTGTCTGGGGAATTCCAGCTTGGTTGCCAAGACTATTGTAAATGGAAGAGTTGTAGTTGAAAATGGAAAACTGACAACTATTGATTCTGACAAAGTGGCAGTGGATGCTCATAATACAGCGGTGAACATTATTAACAAACAAAGGAACAGCAAATAACGACTAATAATAGCAGGGAGGACAAAAGAATGATATTAGTAGGAAACGGCAAAGTCATTACTCGTGATAATAATATTCCCATAATAGAAAACGGTTGCGTTGCAATTGATGGAAACAAAATAGTAGAAGTGGGCTCGACTCAAAGCCTTAAAGAGAAATATGGTCAGGCAAGGTTTATAGATGCAAAAGGAAAGCTTATAATGCCGGGGTTCATCAACACCCATATGCATTACTACAGCACTTTTGCAAGGGGTATGTCCAACGACAGTCCACCAGCAGAAAAGTTTTCTGATATACTGAAGGGCCTATGGTGGAGGCTTGACAAGCAATTGACCCTTGAAGATGTATACTATAGTGCGGTGGGTCCGATGATCGACCAGGTGAAAAACGGTGTGACAACAGTTTTTGATCATCATGCAAGCCCCTATGCAATTACAGGCAGCCTGTTCAAAATTGCAGAGGCAGCGGAGCATATAGGCGTTCGAAGCAACCTTTGCTATGAGACTTCCGATCGTGATGGTGATAAAACCATAGCTGAAGGAATTGCAGAGAATGCAGATTTTATAAAGTATTGCAACAGCAAGAAGGATGATATGCTCAAGGGCATGTTCGGACTTCATGCATCCATGACCATTTCTGATAAGACCCTTGATAAATGCTTAAGTGCTGTAAATGGCTTGAATGCAGGTTTCCATGTACACACTGCGGAAGGCATTGAAGATTTGGAAGATTCCAGAGCAAAGTATGGCAAAGGTGTAGTAGAAAGATGGTACGACACAGGTGTGCTCTCTGACAAGACCATAGCAGTTCATTGCATTCACATTTCAGAGAAGGAAATGGATATGCTGAAAGAAAAGGACACAATGGTTGTCCATAACCCCGAATCAAATATGGGAAATGCAGTAGGCGCTTCTCCAGTGCTTGAAATGTTCAATAAAGGCATTCTCTTGGGATTGGGTACTGACGGCTACACAGCAGACATGATGGAGTCCTATAAGGTGGGCAATATAATTCACAAGCATGTTAAAGGAGATTCAAAGGTTGCTTGGGGTGAGATTCCGGAAATGCTGTTTACCAATAATAAAAAGATAACTGAGAGGTTTATTGATGGGCAGGTAGGTATCCTTAAAGAAGGCGCATTGGCTGATGTGATCATAGTTGATTACAATCCTCCTACACCAATAAATGCAGGCAATATAAACGGCCATCTGCTGTTCGGCATAAATGGACGTTTTGTTGATACAACAATTGTAAATGGTAAGGTACTAATGGAAGACAGAAAACTGGTTAATATCGATGAAGAAAGAATGATGGCAAAAAGCCGTGAATTGGCTAGCGCTGTTTGGAAACGATTCTAGAACATCTGAAAATTTGTTTGAATGAAGGTGGAAAGATGGCATTTAAGGTAGTAGGTCAAAATGCAACTAGAAAAGATGCAGTTGCAAAAGTAACAGGTAAAGCAAAATATACTGATGACTTTTTCGAAAGGGATATGCTTGTTGGTAAGGTGTTGAGAAGCCCTCATGCCCATGCAAACATTAAGAGTATTGATGTGAGCAAGGCAAAAGCTATGCCGGGAGTTGAGGCTGTAATTACCCATAAGGATCTTCCCGGGATATTGTTTGCAACCGCAGGTCATCCATGGTCATTGAATCCGAAGCACAGAGATGTGGCGGATCGCCTGATTCTTGCGGATAAGGCACGATTTGTCGGTGATGCAGTTGCAGCAGTAGTAGCCGTAGATGCGTTAACTGCAGAAAAGGCCCTGAAGCTGATTGAGGTGGAGTATGAGATACTTCCCTTTGTATTGGATCCGGAGAAGGCAGTTCTGCCTGGTGCACCGGTAATTCATGAGGAGAGACCGGACAATATCATAAGCCATGTTGGTGAGCATATAGGTGATTTTGAAGAGGATTTCAAAAATGCTGACCATATTTTTGAAGGCGTGTTTGAAACCAGTATTGTTCAGCATTGTCACTTGGAGATCCAAAGTGCATATTCTTATGTGGATACCGATGGCCGTATTGTAATTGTAAGCTCAACACAAATTCCTCACATAGTAAGAAGAATAGTGGGTCAGGCTCTTGGTTTGCCCTGGGGGAGAATCAGAGTTATCAAGCCATATATCGGCGGAGGGTTCGGGAATAAGCAGGATGTTGTAATAGAACCGCTTACTGCTGCAATGTCCCTGGCGGTTAATGGAAGACCTGTACGTTATTCCTTGACGAGAGAAGAGTGCTTTATTGATACAAGGACTCGACATGCCATGAAATTCAATTTGAAGACTGCAGTTTCAAAAGAAGGTAAGCTTCTTAGCATTAATATAGGAGTTTTTAGTAATAATGGAGCTTATGCATCACATGGGCATTCCGTTGTCATGAGTGCCGGTGCCAAGTTCAGACTTCTTTATGATTTCAAATCCATGAAGTATGCGCCTAAAACAGTTTATACGAATCTGCCAGCTGCCGGTGCCATGAGAGGATATGGCGTGCCTCAGCTAGTCTACGCATTGGAGAGCCATTTGGATGACATAGCAGGGAAGCTGAACTTAGACCCGATAGAGTTCAGAAAGCAAAACCTTATCTCTGAAGGAAAGGTTGATCCGATCAACCATAATGTAGTGCGCTCCTTTGGGCTTCCAGAGTGTATAGAAAAAGGGAAGCAGCTTATAAACTGGTATGAGAAGCTGAAAATGTATCAGAATCAGAAGGGCTTAAAGAGAAGAGGCTTGGGTATGGCTTGCTTTAGCTATGCCACAGGAACATATCCTCATGGAATTGAGCTTGCAGGTGCGAGGATTGTCATGAATCAGGACGGTTCAATACAATTGCAGGTGGGTGCTACAGAGATCGGACAAGGAAGCGATACCGTTCTGTCGCAAATAGCTGCTGAAGTCATGGGTTTGCCGATGGATATGGTTCATATAGTACATCAGCACGATACAGATGTGACACCTTTTGATACGGGTTCTTATGCTTCCAGGCAGACCTTTGTCTCAGGTGCAGCTGTAAAGAAGGCTGCAGAGGAAGCCAGACATAAGGTTCTGGAAATAGTAAGCAAAAAAGTCGGTCTAAGTATTGACGAACTGGATATAAAGAACGCAGGGATAATAGAAAGAAAGCTGGGCAGGGATATATGCTCACTGGAAGATGTCTTAATGGAAGCCTATTATGACCCGGTATATGCTTCACCAATAACCAGCGATGTTTCAGCAAACTGCAGAGTAAACGCAATGGCGTACGGAGTTAGTTTTGCTGAGGTTGAGGTGGATATGGAGACTGGCAAGGTAGAGGTAGTTGAGATATATAATGTACATGACTCCGGTGTGATAATCAATCCGCAGCTTGCAGAAGGACAGGTGCATGGAGGAGTCAGCATGAGCCTTGGATATGCATTGTCGGAGCAAATGCTGTTTGACCCAAAAACAGGTGCACCTCTTAATAATAATTTCCTGGACTACAAGATTCAGACGATAATGGATACTCCGAATATTGGAGCTGAGTTTGTTGAGATTCCAGAACCGGCAGGGTCAGTAGGACAAAAATCCCTAGGTGAGAATACAACAATTTCTCCCGCGCCGGCTATTAGAAATGCAGTTTTGAATGCAACTGGAATGGCATTTAATAAATTACCATTAACACCGCAGGTGGTTTTCGATAAAATGAAAGAAAGCGGATTGCTATAGAAAGGGGGCTAGAGAATGTTTGATATTATAAATATAGAGAAACCTGATACTCTTGAAGTCGCATTAAAAATGCTTTCTGGCAATCCGAATTTGAAAATCATTGCAGGAGGCACAGATGTATTGGTCCGTATGCATAATGGTTCTCTTGAAGAAGTTGAGCTTTTAAGCATAAGAGATATTGCCGGGCTGGATGAAATCAGAATGCTGGAAGATGGTACAATTTCTATAGGTGCAATGGCTACCTTTTCTCAATTATTCAGGGATGACATTATAAACAAGTATCTGTCCGTTTTGTCAGAGGCAGCAGTGTCTGTGGGCGGACCTCAGGTACGAAACATGGGCACCATTGGCGGGAATATATGCAATGGTGCTGTATCAGCTGACAGTGCAACCACAATGCTTGCATATGATGCAGCTTTGAAATTGGTTAGCCCTGCAGGAACCAGAGTAGTTCAGGTCAGGGATTTTTATGCCGGTCCTGGAAAGGTAAATCTATTGCCCGGAGAAATATTAACTAACATTTTGATCTCAGAAGACAGCTATAAAAATACAAGCGGCTGTTATATAAAATACAGCAACAGAAAAGCAATGGATCTTGCTATACTTGGAGTTTCAGCAGTTTGCAGGGCAGAGGCCGGAAAATTCTCGGATGTCAGGATTGCCTTGGGAGTCGCAGGTCCTACACCAATAAGATGTACTGAAGCGGAGAACTTTGCCAGAGGTGAGGATATTACAGAGGATACTTTAAAGGAAATTGGCAAGTACGCCGTAAAATCCTCGAAAGCCAGAGATTCCTGGCGTGCTTCAAAAGCTTACAGGGAGCATTTGATTGAAGTACTGACTGTAAGAGCGCTTAAGGAAGCTGTTCGCAGAGGCGGAGGTGTTAACATTGAATGAAATGAAAAAGATCAGCATGATTGTAAATGAAAAGGTGTATTCCCTTGAGGTTGATATAAAAGAATCCTTGTTTGAGGTTCTTAGAAACAGACTTCATTATACCGGAGTAAAGCAGGGCTGCGCCGTTGGTGAATGCGGGGCATGCACAGTGTTGATTAACGGAACTGCGATTAACTCATGTATCTTTCTCGCAGTATGGGCCGACGGAAAAAGGATAACAACCATTGAAGGGGTTGCCAAAGACGGTGAGTTATCCGAAGTCCAGCAGTCCTTTATAGACGAGGGGGCTGTGCAATGCGGTTTCTGTACCCCCGGTCTTATACTTACAACGACTGCTATAGTAGAAAGCGGTAAGGTGTATTCAGACGAAGAGATAAAACGTGAGATTTCAGGACATTTATGCCGATGCACAGGTTACAATAAGATTTTTAATGCAGTTAAGAAAGTGTTGAATAATAGATAAAATACATGCCGGGTACAGAGGATAAAAGGGTATTGCATAGCAATTTAAAAATAGCCACTGTACCCGGCACATATATATGTGGGCGGCTAAAGAAACTAGAGAATAATTGTAGTAATATAGAGAATTTTCAGTAATTAGCTGTATGAATTCCTTGAACTTCTAGTGTAAAATATGTTATAATATAAACAATATATCGTAAATTAAAACGCAGATTGAGTAATTAATATAGTATTGAAAAAGATCTAATAACCTTCTAAAAGAAGCTGGCGGGTTGTATATGCTTAGATATTATGTTAAGCATTTCTACCAGGTGACCTTGAATTACCGGACTATGGGTTGTTTATATATTAGATGTTAGGACATTTTTGTGTTGGATTGCTGGCTAATGATATTCCGGAATACAAAGACACACGAAGGAATGTTTCATATCAATAGCCCAAAATAGAACGCAAAAGTTTAAACATACTTATAAACTCCCGGATGAGAATAAATTCTGGGAGTTTTATTATTAATATCAAAATAATTCCGTACATAGGACAGGCATAGAAATAGATAATTTTAATGACTGAATATTTGCACGATAAATAGATTGACTATTCAATCTATTTGAACTGTAGGATTATTGGTAGGCAGTAGGAATAGTCAGATTGTAAGGAAATTTCCTTTAATCAGTATGATTTTGTCTGTTGGTACATACGATATCGTACAAAGAATAGGGAATTCCTTCAAGATACGCCCGCAAAGTCTTGTTAATTCATGATTTTGCAAAGTACTACTATAATTAAATTTGGGGAGGAATAATCAGTATGAAGAAAACCATTAGTTTACTCCTAGTGCTTGTCCTGGTGTTTGCAGTAATGCTCACAGGCTGTGCACCAAAAGCAGCACCACCAGCAGCTACACCAGAGGTTGCAGCACCCACAGAGGCTCCTAAGGCAGAACCTCTTAAGGTTGGTTTTGTCTACATAGGCTCCGCTAATGATGGCGGTTACACACAGGCACATGATGAAGGCAGAAAATATCTTGAACAGCAGCTTGGAGACAAAATCGTAACAATGATTAAGGAAGGGGTTCCTGAGTCCAGCGAAGCTGAAAAAGTAATAAATGATATGATTGACCAAGGTTGTACAGTTATATTTGCAAACTCCTTCGGACATATGGACTTTGTTGAGAAAGCTTCAAAGGATCATCCAGACGTGAAATTCTACCACTGCTCAGGCTACAAGAGCGGCGCTAACTTCAGCAATTATTTCGGCGCTATGGAGCAGGCAAGATATCTTGCAGGTATGGTTGCAGGCATGAAGACACAGAACAATAAGCTTGGTTATGTTGCAGCATTTGAAATACCAGAAGTTGTAAGAGGTATCAATGCTTATACATTGGGCGCACAGTCAGTCAATCCTAAGGTTACAGTAAAGGTTAACTGGACACATACTTGGTATGATCCAGCAAAAGAAAAAGAAGCAGCAAAGGCTTTATTGGATGCAGGCTGCGACGTATTAGCACAGCATCAGGATACAACAGCAACACAGCAGGCAGCTGAAGAAAAAGGTGTTTGGGCAATTGGATATGATTTGGATACAAGAGCAGCATCACCAAAAGCATACCTGACAGCACCAGTATGGCATTGGGGCAAATTCTACGCTTCAGAAGTACAGAAAATAGTTGAGGGCAACTGGAAACAAGAAAACTATTATGGTGATATGAAAGATGGTCTGGTTGGCTTAGCACCACTTACAGAAAACGTAGCAGAAGGCACCCAGGCAGCAGTTGATAAAGCACAGGCTGCAATTATTGATGGTTCACTTAATGTATTTGCAGGTCCTATAAAGGATCAGACAGGCGCTGTTAAAGTACCTGAAGGTTCTGCAATGACTTTTGAAGAGATGATGAGTGTTGATTGGTTTGTACAGGGTGTAGAAGGAAAGATAAAATAAGTCAGGATAGGTAAAAAAGATGGAAAACAACTATATTTCAATGAAGAATATTAATAAGTCCTTCGGAAAGGTAGTTGCAAACAAAAATATCAACCTGGCCGTCCGTAAAGGTGAAATACATGCCCTATTGGGTGAGAACGGTGCAGGGAAAAGTACATTAATGAGCATGCTGTCTGGGGTTTATACCCCTGACAGCGGTTCTATTTTTGTAAAAGATAAGGAAGTGAAGTTTGCATCTCCAAAGGACGCGATAGAAGCAAGGGTAGGGATGATCTACCAGCATTTCAAGCTTATTGAGGTATTGACAGCCAAAGAGAACATTATTCTTGGACAGAAGAACAGCTTCTTCTTGAATCAAAAGAAGCTTTCGGAAAATATCAGGGAGATGTCGACCCGCTTCGGACTTGATATCGATCCGGATAAAAAGGTCTATAACATGTCTGTAGGTGAAAAGCAGACACTTGAAATACTTAAGGTGCTCTATAGAGGTGCAGATATTTTGATTTTGGATGAACCGACAGCAGTATTGACACCTCAGGAAACCGAAAAGCTTTTTAAAATCATGAACCGTATGAAGGAAGAAGGCTGCGCAGTCATTTTTATTACTCATAAAATGAATGAAGTTATGGAAGTTGCAGATCGTATAACTGTCCTGAGAAAGGGCCAGACCGTAGAGACAGTTGATAAAGTATCCACCAATCCCAAGCATTTAACGGAGTTGATGATGGGATGTCCGGCGGATTTATCCATTAAGAGGGTTGAGACGGAAAAAACTAAAGTAGCAATGGAAATTAGGGATTTAAGTGCTATAAATTCGGAAGGTGTTAAAGTACTTAAAGAGATGAATTTCGATATATATTCAGGAGAAATACTGGGTATTGCCGGAGTTGCCGGTAGTGGCCAGAAGGAGTTATGCGAAGCTATTGCAGGTTTATACCCGGTGAAACAGGGAAAGATTCTTTTTGAAGGAGAGAACCTGGTTGGAAAATCTCCTTTAGATATTATTACCAAGGGGGTCAGCCTGAGCTTTATTCCTGAAGACAGATTGGGGATGGGTTTGGTAGCCTCAATGGATATAGTTAATAATATAGTGCTTAAGCTGTATCAAAGACAGAAAGGTATCTTTATAAACAGGAAACCGGCAGAACAAAAGTCTCTGGAGATTGTCAAACGACTTGACATTCAAACTCCCGGAATTAAGCATCCGGTGCGAATGCTGTCAGGCGGCAATATCCAAAAGGTATTATTGGGAAGGGAGCTGGATTCAAAACCTCAGGTTTTGATAACTGCATACCCTGTAAGAGGCCTTGACGTAAATTCATGTCATACTATTTATGATCTTTTAAATGAGGAAAAACAAAAGGGTGTCGCGGTTTTGTATATTGGGGAAGACCTGGACGTTTTGTTGGAGCTATGTGACAGAATCATGGTCTTATGTGCTGGAGAGATAACCGGCATAGTTGATGCAAGGGAAATAACAAAGGAAAAAATCGGCCTGATGATGACAGGTTCCGTAAATTTAATGAGAGGGGAGGAAATGAGCAAGGATGATAATGCCAATGACAATACGTGCAATTAAAAAAAGTGAACCTAGCAGAATAAAAGCTGCTACCATTAGAATAAGCGCTATTATTCTGGCTCTTGCGGCCTCTTCACTTTTTATCCTGCTTCTGAGTCTGAACCCTGTTGATGTTTATTTAAAAATGGTACAGGGTGCTTTTGGATCCGCCTATAGAGTACGCGAAACCATTGTAAAAGCGATTCCGCTGGTTATTACTTCCTTAGGTATCGGAATAGCATTCCGTATGCAGTTCTGGAATATAGGCGGAGAAGGCCAAATTGCAATGGGCGCATTTGCAGCAACCTTTGTAGCCCTAGAAATGGGCGACATGTCCAGACCTATTGTGCTGCTTTTAATGATACTTGCCGCAATGTTGGTTGGAGGAATATGGTCACTGATACCAGCCTTTTTTAAGGCACAATGGGGAACTAATGAAACCATAGTAACTTTAATGATGAATTATATTGGTATTAAGTGGATTACATATTTACAATACGGCCCATGGAGAGATCCAAAATCTCTAGGGTTTCCCAAAATAGCTAATTTTTCTGAAAATGCCATACTGCCGGAGCTGTTTGGCATACATATTGGTTGGATAATTGCGCTTGTATTTGTTGTTCTGGTGCATATCTTCATTAACCACACGAAAAAAGGCTATGAAATAGCAGTTATTGGTGAAAGTATAAATACAGCTCGTTATGCGGGCATTAATATTAAAAAGACAATATTAATAGCTATAATGCTCAGCGGCGGCCTTTGCGGCCTGGTTGGGATGATTCAAGCTTCTGCTGTAAATAATACACTGTCAGTGGAAATTACCGGCGGTGTCGGATACACAGCAATCATAACCGCTTGGCTGGCAGCCTTAAATGCGCCGGTTATTCTGGTGGTATCTGTTCTTTTTGCAGCACTTCTGGAGGGTGGATCATATATACAGACCGTTTTCGGTATACCCCAGGCAGCGGCAGAAATTCTTCAAGGAATCATATTATTCTTTGTATTGGGTAGTGAGTTCTTTGTACGATACAAATTTGTATTGGTTAAAAAACATAAAAACACTTTAAAAGATCAAGTCACTGCAGGAAAGGGGGGTCATTGATTATGGATGCACTTATTTCCTTTCTGCATGCGGCTATTGTTGCGGGGACACCCCTTTTATTTGCAACACTTGGGGAAATCATAACAGAACGTTCGGGTAATCTGAACCTTGGGGTGGAAGGCATGATGCTCATGGGTGCAGTTATGGGCTTTATGGTAGGTATGTCCACCGGAAATGCCGCCATGGCGTTATTAACAGCGATGGTTGCAGGCGCGTGTGGTGCATTAATTTTTGCTTTCCTAACTATTACCCTGAGGGCAAATCAGGTCGTATCCGGTTTGACACTGACAATATTCGGTTCAGGCTTTGCAGACTTTGTAGGCCAGGATCTCATAGGACAGATAGCACCTGAAGGAATAAGAATGTTTTTCAGACCATATACCATACCATTGCTTGGTGATATTCCGGTCATTGGTCCGGTGCTGTTCAGGCAGGATGCCTTTGTTTACCTGGGTTATTTAACAGCTATACTCTTGGGGGTATATCTGTATAAAACCAGTTGGGGAATGAATCTCCGGGCTGTCGGAGAAAATCCGGGAGCAGCGGATGCTGCAGGCATAAATGTCAATCTATATAAGTATGCACATACTTTATTGGGTGGAGCACTTTGCGGTCTTGGAGGAGCATATCTGTCACTGGTGTATGTACCTGCGTTGCAGGAAGGCGTTACAGCAGGAAGAGGCTGGATAGCCGTTGCATTGGTTATTTTCGCTACATGGAATCCGTATAAAGCCTTATTTGGTGCTTTCCTGTTCGGGGGCTTGGATATCATTGGTTTTAGAATACAAGACTGGGGTATCAATGTGTCACAATACTTCATAGATATGCTGCCATATCTGGTAACAATTACAGTACTGGTGGTCGTGTCCATGAAGAAGTCAAAGGAGAAGGCAGGACCAAAAGGATTAGGCAATGCCTATTTCCGCGAAGAACGATAATAGTATTTTAAATGCGTAAGGATCAATAATTGATCCTTACGCATTTTTTATACCTCCATACTAGGGATAATTTTATGGCAGAATATTGAAAGATGAGAAAAAGAAGCAGGAATTATTAAACAGAAGTAGAATTAATAATCCATATAATTGTAGATTGTCGACAAAATTGAGCTTTTCCTAGAAACTTAATTTATGAATAATGGGACGGAGAAATTATTATGGATACTCAAACTTCTGTTTCAAATAAAAAAGAGACTTCCGCATCAAAAGCAGACCTGATTCTGACAATGACACTTAATGTCCTTATGCTGTTTTATGCTATGTCGCTGACAATGCTTGGACCCTTAATGCCGAGCATTATAGAGCAGTATAAATTACAGCTTTCTCAGGCAGGCTTGATTTCGACCTTCCAAAGCATAGGAGGACTCATTTTTACTATATTGGGAGGAATACTTGCCGACTATATAAAGAAATCCAGATTAATAGGTTTAACATTCTTCACATATAGCGTGTCGCTGCTGGCTTTAGCCTTTGCCCCTACATATGCTGTTGTACTGGCATTATTCTTCACTTTGGGTGCCAGTACCAGAATGCTTGATGTTGTTCTTAATGCGTACGTTTCAGATATTAACCCCAATAGACGCGGATTCCATTTGACATTGTTAGGTATTTCATTTGGGATTGGCGGGCTTTTGGGGCCTCTGTTTTCAACTGTGTTCAGAAATTCAGGGTTGAAATGGTATAATACTTTTCTGATTCTTGGAATTACTTGTACATTAATAACAGTAGTTTATATAATTGTGCTAAATCGCACAAAAAGGGAAGAGAAGCTAAACATCACAACCAAAGCTGCCAATTATCTAGAGCTGCTATTAAGTCCTAAACTATTAGTTTTATGTTTGATTATGTTTATCTTTTCTGGATACCAATCAGGCATCTCAATATGGATGCCTATGTATATGGAAAAGTCTCTCATGGCAAAGCCTTTTCTATCCGGACTTACGGTATCTTTATACTATATAGGTACAATTCTGGGAAGAGTTTTGTTTACAATTTTCTTTAAGGAGCATCAGGCAAAAAATCTGATTGTATTTGGCAGTTTCACTGGAGGTATCGTATTATTATCAGGAATTATAGCCGGAAGCTCGGGGTTAATGGCTGTTACATCTGGAGTTTCGGGCCTCCTGACCTGCGCAGTACTTCCTCTTACAATTACATTTGCTTGCAATTATTATCCGGAGAACTCAGGGGCAGTTTCTGCTATAATACTTGTGAACAGTGTCCTGTCATGGATGGTTTTCCCATGGCTGATAGGCCTGATCGCAGATAACTCAAGCTTCCAAATGGGAATGCTGATCACAGGATTTTCACTGATATTGACCTTTTTATTAGCCTTAACGCTCCCAGCACAAAAAAGCAGCAGCTGATATTAACCCAATTCAACCAATACACAAGCCTGTACGGCTACCAGCTGTTTTTCCTTTATTAACGCTAATAGCTCTTGATCGTAGGTGCCCGGCTGAAGCCATATGTCTCTTATCCCAAGCTGGGCTGCTTCGTCAATAAAAGCCTTGCCACGTTTAGGCGATACAACCATATCCAAAACCTCCGGCTTCTGAGGTAAGGCTGCCAGGTTTGGATAGCATTGGTCCCCTTCTACATTGTCATACATAGGGTTTACGGGATAAACTGTATAGCCCTCGCATTTTAATCTCCGATAGATAATATTGCCGAATTTATCAGGATCATTATTAGCTCCTATTACAGCCCATATCTTCTTCTCTAGCATTGATTCCTTGATGTTCATATTTTCGCACCGCCTATCTGTATAGTATTTTATAATGTATTTTTCTATAAGTTTATCACAAACTGAAGAGAAATATAAAACAATTGTTGACGTGAAACCAAAAGGTGTTATATAATTGCATTAAGAAACCAATTGGTTGCACATTATTTGTGAATGGAGGTGTGAAAATGACGGAAAAAATAGAAGGTATGCTGCCGGATATAGAAAGATCCATTATAATAGAGGCTCCAATACAGAAAATATGGGATGCAGTCTCAACCTCTGAAGGTCTGGCATCATGGCTGATGCCTAATAATTTTCAACCGGTGCTAGGATCAGAATTTACATTTCAATCTGAGCCGAAGAATGGATGGGATGGTATCGTATACTGTAAGGTAATGGAACTCAACCCTCCGGAGCGAATCGGCTTTACATGGACCGGCAATAATATGGACCAGTATGTTTCCTTTGAGCTAGTCCCGCTGGAGAAGAATACAACGCAGTTTCTGCTGGTTCATTCAGGATGGAAAGCAGAGCATGCAATGATACGTGAGATAATGTATGATGGCTGGGGCTATATCACAGAGGATTTACGTAAAAAGATGGGTGATGAGAATAATGGATACCTATCCTAAGCATGACGTATTTCAAGCAATAGCAGATCCTACCCGCAGGGAGCTGTTGAGCCTTCTTGCTGAAAAGGAGCTGCCTGTCATGGAGATAAGCGGATATTTTCCAATGAGTCGTACTGCTGTTTCCAAGCACTTGCATATCCTCAAGGATGCAGGCCTTGTAAGTGAAAGGAGAATCGGCAGGGAGACGCGGTATATGCTTCAACCGGAACCACTGCTTGAACTCAAAAGATGGCTTTCATATTATGAGAGATTTTGGGACAACAAGCTGGCCGCACTAAAAACCTTTGTAGAAGCTAAAGGGAAAGACAGCTAAACACTATAATTCAACTAATTAAGGAGATTAAATCAAATGAAAAGAATCATACCTGAGATTTTTGTTAAGGACTGCAAAGCTGCGCTTGAATACTATAAGGTAGTATTTGGCGGAGAAATAAAAAATGTTCAGATGGCAGACGGAAAGGAAATGTTTAAAGGCTTTGAAGGTAAGGTAATCCATTCTGAGCTTCATATAAACCCAGATTGTGTGTTGTATTTGGTAGATGTTCTCGGCGATGATAAAGGACCAAGCCATTCTAATCTATTATTAGAGCTTGACAGTGAGGAAGAGATCAACAGGATATATTCGGTATTAATCGAAACCGGTGCAGTGATATATGAGCTGCAGAAAACCTTCTGGGGTGCTTACCATGCGGTAGTGACCGATTGCTATGGCAACAGGTGGGGCCTGAATTATACAGTTAAATAATAGAAGCATAGAATAAACACGACACTTTCAGATACTGAGACAAATGATACAGAGGTGGCAATCTAGCAGAGATATATAGCACAGTAGCAGTATACAACCCTTGATGGTACTAAGCAACTGCGCCTAAGAAAAGTCTAACGCCTTCCAAAGGCCATCCTTGGCCCTGGAAGACTTGCTCGGCGTCCTGCCTCGCATACGACTTTTCTAAGGCTCCGTTACTAAGTACCATTAACAAGGCTTGTATAAGCTTCTTTAGCTATACAAGGCTGCTTGCTTTGTGCACACCGTTATTCATCACTATTAATATATGTAACGATTTAGGGAGGAATTAGCTTTGTATATCAGCGAACACTTAGAAGCTTTGGGTAACAGAATAGAGCTTGATGCGTAGGAAGATCCGTAAGGTTTACGTGATGTAAACCTAGCACATACCAACACGATGTTGGGTTTATGTGCGTTAGGATTTTACAAGCATCAAGCTCTAATTCTGTCCAAAGCTTATATGGTGTGAGCGGATATACAAAGCGATTTGCTCTTATGCAGCTATATGCACTTATCCCAATTTCAGTGCTTGCTCTAAAAAAAAGAGCACCAATGCAGGTGCTCCTCAACTTCATCAATATGCTATTTTATGAGCCCAAGCTCTCTTCCAACCTTTTCAAAGGCTGTAACTGCCTCATCAAGATCATCCTTTGTATGAGCGGCTGTAACTATTGTCCTTACTCTTGCTGCATTCTTTGCAACTGTTGGGAATACTATGCTCTGTGCGAATACTCCTTCTTCAAAGAGTCTCTTGCTCAATTCCACAGCTTTTTTGCTATCTCCGGCAATTACAGGTGTAATTGGGGTTTCGCTGTTTCCTGTGTTGAAGCCGAGTGCCTCCAGCTTGCTCTTAAAGTACTTTGCATTGCTCCAGAGCTTATCAGTAAGCTCTGTGCTTTCTGACAGTATGTTAATTGCTTCAATACATGCTGCTGCCACTGCTGGTGGAGCTGCAGTACTGAAAAGGAAAGGTCTTCCTCTGTGGTTCAGCCAGTCTATCAGGTTCCTTCTGCCTGCCACATATCCGCCGACAACACCAATAGCCTTTGAAAGTGTTCCAATCTGCACATCAATTCTGTCACTCAAACCGAAGTGGTGAGCAGAACCCTGTCCATTGCTTCCAAGAACTCCGCTGGAATGTGCATCGTCAACATATGTAAGACAACCGTATTTCTCAGCTAATGCAACAATTTCAGGAAGCTTTGCTATATCACCGTCCATGCTGAAAACACCGTCAGTGATGATAAGCTTTACATTGTAATTGTCTTTAACATCATTAATTACTCTTTCCAGGTCTTCCATATCGCTGTGCTTGTATCTGACTACATCAGCCTTGCTGAGTCTGCAGCCGTCGATAATTGAAGCATGGTTCAACTCATCGCTTATCACTACGTCACCCTTGTCTACTATACCGGGAATAGCTGCAGCATTTGCTGTAAAACCTGACTGGAATACAAGAACTGCTTCTACATGCTTGAATTTTGCAAGCTTCTGTTCCAGCTCCTCGTGTATGGCCATAGTTCCAATAATCGTCCTTACGGCACCTGCGCCCATGCCCCAGTCATCAATCGCCTTCTTGCCAGCCTCTCTTAATCTTGGGTGGTTAGCTAATCCCAGATAGTTGTTGGAAGAAAGGTTTATTACATTCTTACCATTGATTACACTTCTTGGACCTGAAGGACTTCCAAGCACAGGCAGCTTCCTGTAAAGGCCTTGCTCTTTGAGTTCATTAAGTCTTTGAGTTATAAAGTCTAAATCATGTAAACTCATTTTCTACCTCCTCTTGGGTGAGTTTGGAATTAGACATCTGCATCTAATTCCAAAACACCGTATTCATATTTGTTTTATCTATTTAATATTCAACTTTATAGTTAATTTATCCAACATGTCTTTTGTCATTGATGCCAAATCATAGGTAGGATTCCATCCCCATTCAGTTCTTGCTGCACTGTCATCCAGGGAGTTAGGCCATGTGTTTGCAATTGCCTGCCTTACAGGATCAACGTCATAAGTCAGCTGGAACTCAGGAATGTGCTTTCTTATTTCTGCAGCAAGCATTTCCGGATCAAAGCTCATTGCAGTTACGTTGAAGGCGTTCCTGTGTACAAGCTTGTCTGGATTTGCTTCCATAAGCTCATGTATTGCCTTAAGCGTGTCTGGCATGTACATCATATCCATGTATGTTCCTGCGCCTATAAAGGATGCATATTTTTTATTCTTTAATGCTTCATAGTATATATGAACTGCATAGTCTGTTGTGCCGCCGCCCGGCAGAGCCGCATAGGAGATTATACCCGGGAATCTTACACCCCTTGTATCTACGCCGAACTTCCTGAAGTAGTAGTCGCAGAGAAGCTCTCCTGCAACCTTTGTTACCCCATACATTGTTGAAGGTCTTTGAATTGTGTCCTGAGGAGTATTATCTGCAGGAGTTCCGGCACCGAAGGCTGCTATCGAGCTGGGTGTAAACACTGCTATTCCTTGCTCTCTTGCAACCTCCAGCACGTTGTATGTCCCATTCATATTGATATCATATGCCATCTGAGGATTTCTTTCTGCATTTGCTGAAAGAATTGCAGCTAAATGAACAATCTGGTTTACACCATATTTCTTACATATTTCGGCAACCCCTTTTGCATCAACAACATTTAACACTTCAAAAGGACCAGCTTCAAAGAAACTTTCGTCACCACGCTTGCTTATGTCGCTGGCTATAACGTTGTCACTCCCATAATGCTTCCTAAAATATGCTGTCAGTTCGGTACCAATCTGTCCCAATGCACCGGTAATTAATATTTTTTTCATTAATAATCCTCCCTAATCTATAAAATATTCAGTTCTATCTTTGTTAAAGTTTCGTCATTACTATTCATTTATTATTATATCATCAATATTTTGAAACAAAAATAGTTTTGTGCAAATTTTACATACATTTTTATAGCATTGTACTCCATACGAACACAAACGTTCTCAATTTTCAGACATATCTAGCAAAAAAAGGAAGTGTCGTGGGTACGGCACTTCCTTTTTGTTGACCTACAAGCATCTATAATTATTTTGCTCATGTGTTTAAATATTATTCAACTATTCTACGCGATTTCTAAGTATTCCTATGCCTTGAAGTCTTACCTCTACAATGTCGCCCTTCGACATTGGCCCAACCCCCGATGGTGTTCCTGTTGAAATAACATCCCCGGGATTTAACGTCATTATTTTGGATATATAGCTTACAATCTTTTGAGCATTGGTAATAAAATATGCAGTGTTGGACTTCTGCTTGGTTTCACCGTTTAATACAAGCTCAATGTCAATGTTGTTGTAATCCACTCCAGTCACAATAAAAGGCCCCATGGGAGCAAAGGTATCAAAGCTTTTTGCACGTGTCCACTGTCCGTCCTTTTTCTGAAGGTCTCTTGCTGTTACATCGTTTAAACAGGTTGCGCCCAATACATAACGAAGTGCCTCCTCCGGCTCTACGTTTTTCGCCTGTTTACCTATAACGAGTGCAAGCTCAGCCTCATAGTCAACCCTTCTGGACGCAGCAGGCATTATTATTGCATCCTCAGGTCCTATAACCGTAGTGGCTGGTTTGATAAATATAACCGGTTCTTCCGGAAGATCATGCTTCATTTCAGTAGCATGGTCTCTGTAGTTGATACCTACCGCAACTATTTTAGAAGGCTTGCATGGGGCAAGTATTTTTATATCCGACAGTTTGTATCTTTCTTCAGTTACTCTGTAATCGCTGAAAATATCACCATCAATCCTATAAACAATATTGTCTTCTACCACACCATAGCTGACGGCTCCTTGTCTTTCAAACCTGGTAAACTTCATATCCCGCACCTCCTATATTTGCAATAGCAAAGCATATTAAATAGTCCCTCCGATGAAGCAGCACTTCATCGCTGTTAAGCAGCTCTGTTGCCTGGAAGGGTCATGCTTCATTAGAAGCCAGCCGCGGCTTCCAGCAGTATTCCCGGCAAATCCAGCTTAATCTCATTATACCTTTTAATATCTGTTTCTGTTATACCCTCAAACAAATTTCTGTATTTAAGAGGCAGGTCACTGATTAGTATCAGGGCAGCGGCTTTTTTACCCCCTTGCCTGCATGCCGAAAAAACTGCAGAGACCTCCATCTCCACTGCATCACAGCCTTTTTCCTGCATGTAATCGAAGGTATCCTTTCTCTCACCTAGTATAGAGTCGATTGAGAATATCCTTCCCTCATAACAAGCAATCCCATATACACTTTCCTTTTTCCTCATGGTCTCCAAAAGTCTATGTGCCGTGGCTTTATCTCCTGACACCAGCTCTCCAAAACAATCCTTTTTTATATCCTCTCGATGATAACGGGAAAAACCTTCACCGATAACAGCCTCACTCACAGTCATTATATCTCCGATATTGTAATTCTGATTGATTGCTCCCGCGGAACCGGAGAATATGACATTCTCACAATCAGTGTATCCCAAGGCCAGAGCACAGTCCCCAGACATGGGTGAACCTATTCCGCTGCTTATCACTGATATCCTTTTATCTCCAAAAGTAAGGGTCACACCCTTATACCAGCCTATAAATTCCGTCAATACTGCATCTGCCCTTTTCTTAAAGCCTTCCAGATTCCAAATAGGCGTGAGGATTACTGTGTCTCCTATATCCTCTATGCTGCAGCCAAAGTGGGTTTTGACCATTGTCTCCTTTGTAATTTTATCATACATATGAACACCTCACTCTATACAATTCTATTCCCCTATGTATCTTACAGTATGTACATTGTCCTGCAGTTCCAAAACCAGCATTCCCTTTTCATTATCCGATAAGTAAAAGTCATCCAGCTTTGTTTTTGATGTATATTTAATATTATCCTGAAGGTTTTCGTCTATTCGGATTATTGAATTATCCCTGCAAAAATAAAAGGTGTCTTTTCCTGCGGATATTAAGTAATTCTCCCCATCAACCCAGTGAAGATATTCTGAATCCTCAAAGGTCTTTGCTTCAAGAGTTGCTGTATTCACTATATGCAGGCTGCTTTTTTCATAGTTTCCCACTGTAAAGCTGAGCAAATTCCCTTGGTTCGAAAATTTGAGGTTTCCCAGCTCAATCATAGTCCCGTCACTTGCATCTACATTTGTTTCCAGCCTTTTGCTCTTATTGTTTTCCAGCTCAACAATATATACCGAGCTGTAATTAAGCTTCATATACCAGTCCGGCTGACTCATATCCTTCACGCTTATTCCTGCGAATGCCAGCTTACTGTCCTTTCCACCCCAGGCAATACCTCCAAATATAAATTCGTCGGTGTCAATCTTAAAAACCTCGTCATAGGTCCCCTTAGATATATCATAAACGCACACTTTCTTTCCAGGATATATATAGTAGTCAGTAGTGGGAAGCCATTGCTCCGGTTCCTCCTCCAGCAGAAAAGCTATTTTAGAACCTGTCGGTGACCACTGTGAATATGCTGACTTAAGCTCCCCCCTCCTGGAACCGCTATGTGTATCATGTATATATTTGTCATGGACTATGACATTATTCTCATCAGGAGACCAGTTAATCAGATAGTTAAAACCCTCTATAAGTCCGTCGCTCTTGATGTCCATGAGCTTGTGATTGCTTCCAGTATCCATATCATAAATATAAATGCCATATACGTCACTGCCCTCTAATAGTGATGTATAAACAACCTTGCTGGCTTTCGGAGATATTGAAATGTTGATGGCATCAGCTAACCCTATATCCTCAGCTATAACCTTTCCTACATCGTCTCTGCCCATGAACTTTAATGTATTCTTGTATTCCAGCTCTTCCACCACAATAAAGCCCCTGTTGCCGATTGGCTCATAGTAAATATATCTGCCTGCCATCTCAGTCAGCTCACTGTCTTTAACTTGAGTGGTGCTTACATCTATGTCATAAAACTTAGATTGCTCACCCTCCTCGGCACTGAGCATAAGGTTATCGCCAGCCCTGTAAAATATATTCACAGTACTCATAAACTCTTTTACGAGCCTCTCATTTTTAATATTTATGTCACCTGCTGCAATTTCTGCTTCTGCTTCCTTAGCATCCCCGCTGCAGCCCGAAAGCACCAGTGCCAGGGATATCAGTATAGTAAATATCTTTTTCATTATAAATCCATCCTTATTTTAAGAGTCAATTCAAACAATATCATTATAACAGAAAAAGCAAATTGTCCAAATAAAAATGTCTCCACCCATACGGGTGAAGACATTTTGTTAGCTATATTCTCTGTCCAATATTCCTTATTAAAGGCTTATACAGTATTCCAACTATAACTAATGTGATTATAAGCTCCGGCAGAAGATAGGAGCCGTTGTATAACACCGAATAAACCATCGGGTTCATTCCTTCCGGTGCATAGGAAGCCCAAACCACCACCCCTGAAATGACATGACAGACGAACCTTCCCAGTAAACCCAAAGATGTGCCCATGAATACACCCTTTATGCTGCTGCGGAATAGTCCCGCCAGACCAAGCAGACCAAAAGCAACTACATAGTCAAACAATATGGACACAATATGGTATGAGTAAATTGCACCGCCTAATAAGAACTGCATCACTCCATAAGCAGTACCTGCAAGCAGTCCGGATTTCACTCCCCATCTTAGGGAAAACACAATAATGGGAATCATGCTCCCTGCAGTAACCGACCCGCCATATGGAGCTTCGAAAATCTTTATATAGCTCAATATTTGGGCAGCTGCGATCATAATTCCTGCTTCTGTAAGCATTCTTGTAGATGTCTTTTTCATGTAAATACCTCCTAATAAATAATAATACTGTAGTCTAAGAAATAGAGCTCACCACTTCTTTCAAATTGCCCGGAGGTATTATTAAAACAAAAAGACCGTAACAAAAGCTACGGTCAGATTATTTACTAATCACAACCGCTTCCCTCCGTTAGAATTAACCAGACAGGTTCAAAGGGTCAGCACACCTGCATCTTAAAGTGCAGCGTGCTATCTCAGCATAAAGCTCCCCCAGCGGACAATTTCTATTAAGTTAATGGTGTATACAAGGCAAACTTTTCTTGCATACACCATTATAATAAACCCGAAATCCTGTGGTGTCAATTGATTTCTCCCCTTATGCACTTTAGTAACCATTCTCTTGTACCTATGTTTCTAATATTTGATGCCTCTCCCAAGAAACCATGAACAGCTGGATAATTTAGAAATATTTAAATTATTTTCAAACTATCTATTGACTTAATCGTAAAAATACGATATTATTAAATCGTAGATTTACGATACATTAAAGTTAAATCATATATTTATATAAAACGGAGGTAAACACTATGTTATTACTAGTATTATTAATGGTGACTATGCTCACAGTGTCAGTGTCAATACTGGCAGGATTCAAGTCAAAAGAGAGCTACAGAGCCGCATTCAACAGATTCTGCACTGCAGAATGTGTTAATGGAAAGCATAACAGAAACAACTACAATGTTAATCAGTTATACTAATCAGCTTAAGAAAAACACATAAAGGGGATATGGCATATATAATGCCATATCCCCTTT
>FWWL01000415.1_pt1 | contig 109187 bp, 90 predicted proteins | sample 2228331 | NCBI WGS metagenome assembly FWWL01 (sample SAMEA103939775, study PRJEB20133) | metagenome | reverse complement strand
CGCAATCAGCAGGATACCGGGCAACAGGTAGTTCACATAGTTATCCGTACCGGTTTGGATTGCGCCGCCAAACACATAGACGAACAGCAGCATCATCGCAATCGGAGTGATGCAGACCGTGAAGATGGTGTCCATACTGCGGGAAATATGGCGCATGGAACGTCCTAGCATAACACCCAAATCGTTGAAAAAGTGATTCTTTGTCGCTTCCATTTACTTTCCCTCCTTTTTACCGACGATGGAGAGGAATATCTCCTCCAAGGTCGGCTGTTTTTCAACATACTCCACCGTCGTGGATGGGAACAGCTTTTTAAGCTCCGAGAGTGTGCCATTGGCGATAATTCTACCCTCGTGCAAAATGGCAATTCGGTCTGCAAGCTGCTCAGCTTCCTCCAAATACTGCGTGGTCAGGAGTACCGTCGTGCCGCCGTCGGCAAGCTCCTTGACCATCTTCCAAACCTCGATACGCGACTCGGGATCAAGTCCAGTGGTCGGCTCGTCGAGGAAAATGATCTGCGGTTTTCCTACAAGGCTCAAGGCGATGTCGAGCCTACGGCGCATACCACCCGAGTAAGTAGACACCTTACGGTCAGCGGCGTCTGTCAGGCCGAAGCGTTTAAGCAAGTCGTCCGCAACCTGGCGCGGATTTTTAAGGTATCGTAGTTTGGCAATCATGATAAGATTTTCCCGTCCGGTCAAAATCTCGTCCACGGCGGCAAATTGCCCAGTCAGACTGATCGCCTGCCGTACATTCTCGGGTTTTGAAGCAACATCGAATCCGTTTACGGTGGCGGTTCCGCTGTCTGGTTTGAGTAGCGTGGTGAGGATTCTGACAACCGTTGTCTTGCCCGCCCCGTTAGAGCCGAGCAGGGCGAAAATACTGCCCTTTTCTACCTCGAAATCTACGCCCTTTAGGACTTGAAGCTGCTTGTAGGACTTTTGCAGCCCTGTCACTTTAATGGATTTGGTTTGCATATTTTTTCCTCCTTATCGGACTATAACCTTTGACAAATCGGCCCCCATGCCTTTGAGCGCAGCATAGGTCAGCTTATCCATGACTGCGTCGTCAAAGCAGATGGTTTTGATGGAACGGTAATACTTATTGGTCAACGAAAAGAACGCCTGAAAAGATACATTCTTGAGTGTAGCGCCCCTAAATGAAGCTTCGGTTAATGCCGACTTGTCAAACTTAACGCCGATAAAGGTTTGCCCGTCAAAACGTTGCCCGCTCAGGTCGCAATATTTGAAGTCCACGCCGTCAAAGATACATCTATCAAAGATTGTTTTTCTAAGATCGGTCTTGGTGAGCGTGACGTCGGTCAGTTTTACGCCTGTGAAATTTGCTCCGTCCATCCCTGAAATGCTGAAGTTGGTGCGTATAAGGATTGATTTATTGAAGCTCGCATCCGAAAGGTCTAGGGCAGATAAGCTACAGTCAGTCAGATTTGCGCCATCAAAATTGGCTTCACGTGCGTCGCTGCTCTTAAACGAGCTGCCGGTCAAGTCTGCGCCCGCAAAGTTGGAACCGCGTAACGCGCTAGCATTAAATTGTCCTTTATGCGCAATAACGTCTGCAAAGTCGCTAGTAGCTAGGTTACTCGCGCTAAAGTTCGTTACCACCTGCCGCTCCAACGAGCGGGAGAGGTTGGCGACCTCTAGTACCGTTTGCTCAATGTCGCCAATGCTATCAATGGTCATCTCAAAAGCGGTTTCGTCGTCCTTGCCCTCGGCTTTGAGTTCGCGGAACCGCTCCTGCAAATCGGAAAGCAGGTCGGCCTTTAATTCGGTGGCGCTTTTTACCCCATCGTACGGTGCGAAAACCCCATTCAAATAGTTGTTCAATTTCTCATTCATAACATCCATCTCCTTAAAGTAAGTTTTCAAGTACGCGCTTTGCGTACTCCCAGTTGCTTTTGTTTTGGGTGTAAGTCGCCTTACCCTTTTCGGTTATTCTAAAATATTTACGCCGTCCACCCTGAGATTCATCGCCCCAATACCACTCGATATCACCATCCACTTCAAGCCGCCGGACGCTGGAGTACATCGTGGCTTCCTTTAATTCATACTCACCGCCCGAGCGCTCGGCAATCAGCTTGACAATCTCGTACCCGTAGCGGTCAGCTTCTGATAAGAGCCGTAAAATCATGGTATCGGTATGTCCGCGCAGCAGGTCGGATGTAATTTTGTTCTCGCTCATATTATCACCCCCGCATCTGTATAATACGGCATATTACTATGAGTGTCAAGGTAGTATTATAAGTAAAATACCTTGTTTGAAAATTTATTACGATACGCCTATAATAACCAGCCGATAAGATAGCGGTCATATCCGCGATACTTTGCGGCCAGCGCGTACGGATGGCCAAGCGAAGGAGTGTCAGGGCAGTGACCCGTGTGAAAAAAGTACATAGTGTTTGAGGGATTGTCCACAGGATGGGCCATATTAGTAAACGTAACACAAATAATAATCCGTTAGCCTAACTGCAGTTTCGAGAGCCACTCCTTAGTCTCTTTCATGCGATACGAGTTTCCGTTCATGTTGACGATGTAAGACTGATGCGTTAAGCGATCAATCATCGCTGCGGTCATGACAGGATCTTGAAAAATCCCCCCCTAACGCTCAAAAAAGAGGTTGGTTGAAATAATTGAATTGGTGCAAAACCGAACACAGACACAGTGGGCTTATATTCTTAACACCCAATCAAAGGCATAATGGACTTTCAAAACAAATATTTATGAAAAGAATACAGGCAAAGTCGTTGGTCAGGGAAGATGAGGAATTGGAAGTTAGACGTGCGACAACTATCTTGACAACCGCTAGCTACGGGAGTATATTAAATATATCTTAAATATAAGACTTTTAAATTCGAAACAATAAAGGGGGGGTGAGGGGATGAATAATCGGGATCAATCGTTAAAATTGCTCGTTGTACTTTCAAAGTCTTACAAAGTCGTCATGGATCGTGCTGTGAAGGATATGAAGCGAAATGGATTATCAGCTGCCGAGTTTAGTATTTTGGAACTGCTGTATCATAAGGGTAAAACTCCTCTTCAACGAATTGGCGATAAGATACTCGTCACTAGCGGAACCATCACTTACACTGTTGATAAATTAGAGGAGAAGGGATATTTAAAGCGGGTAGCGTGTCCCGAGGATCGAAGAGTCACGTATGCTGAAATTACAACGTCAGGCAAGGAATTATTCGATCAGATTTTCCCCGCTCATGCTGACATGATTGAATCTTTAATGGGCGCACTTACTTCAGAGGAAAAGCAAATTGCCATCACGTTGTTAAAAAAACTAGGTCATTATGCAGAGCAACAATAAATTTTTTTCTATAATATCTTAAACTTAAGATTATTAAAATTAAAACAAATGGAGGAATAAACGATGGAAGATCTAGGTTTGTTGATTGTTCGTTTAATTGTAGGCTTGGCTTTTGCGGCGCATGGAGCGCAAAAGTTGTTCGGTTGGTTTGGAGGCTACGGTCCAAAAGGGACTGGCGGTTGGTTTGATTCCATTGGGATTAAGCCTGGAGTTTTAGCAGCAGTTGCAGTAGGAATTGTGGAATTTTTCGGAGGTATATTATTTGCAGCAGGACTTTTCACAGTTGTTGTAGCAATGCTTCTTGCAGCGACAATGGTCGTCGCGATTGTGAAAGTACACGCCAAAAACGGATTTTGGAATACTTCAAATGGATACGAATTTAACCTTGTGCTCATTGCCATCTTTATAGCTGTTGCTCTCATTGGCGCAGGATCTTATTCATTGGATGCCTTACTTTAAGAGAATTGAATTGGATTGGATTTGTAACTTGATAAAGTTTCAAAAAATAGGAGTTTAATATTCAGGAGGCGATTAGTCATGACACAACAAACCGCAGGTATTCATCACATTACAGCTTTTGTAAGCAATGCTCAGGCAAATGCCGATTTTTATGCGGGTATTCTTGGATTGCGTCTTGTGAAAAAGACAATTAACTTTGATGCTCCGGAAGTGTACCATTTGTATTTTGGTAATGAAGTAGGTAGCCCGGGTACGGCGATAACATTTTTCCCGTTTGAAGGGGGAAGAAAAGGACGCGTTGGTGGCGGTCAAATTGGATATACGACGTTTGTGGTGCCTGAGAATGCTATGTCCTTTTGGGAAGAGAGATTGACCAAATTTGCGATTCCATTCGAACGTACTCAACGTTTCGGTGAAACATACATTCAATTCAAAGATCGAGACGGATTGCAGCTGGAGATTGTAGCGCGTGAACAAGGTCCGAATAGCAAATGGTCATTCGGCGGAGTACCGGCAGAAAAGGCAATTAAAGGGTTTGGAGGTGCTGTGCTTTACAGTATGGCGCCAGTTAAAACGATGCACACTTTAGAGCATGTCATGGGGCTTGAACGAATCGGTGAGGATCAAGGTTTGGTCCGTTTTAAAGCCCCGGGGGAACTTGGTAACTTAGTGGATGTTAACGCTTTGGTTATGGGCAGGGGGCATGGGGGCTCCGGCACGGTTCACCATATCGCATGGCGTGCAAAAGACATTGAGGACCAAGAAAAATGGAGAAATTTTGTTGCCGAGCAAGGGTTTCAACCCACCCCAATTGTCGACCGGCAATATTTCACCGCCGTTTACTTCAGAGAAGCCGGGGAAATTTTGTTCGAAATTGCGACAGATCCTCCGGGGTTTGAACGTGATGAGCCGTTTGAATCATTGGGCGAGAAACTGATGCTTCCAGATTGGTTCGAGCCGCGCCGGGAACAAATCAAGCAAAATTTGCCACCTCTTGAAATTCGGGTATTGGAGGAAGATTTATGATGAAGCATATTTTCCGAAAAGGAAGCGACCCGACATCTCCAACGTTACTACTGCTTCACGGAACTGGCGGGACGGAAGAAGATCTGCTGCCTCTTGCCACGAGAATTGATGACTCCGCCTCCGTTCTTAGTGTTCGAGGCAATGTTCTTGAAAACGGGATGCCGAGATTTTTCAGAAGGCTTGCAGAAGGTGTTTTTGATGAAGCGGATCTCATTCTTAGAACTCAAGAGTTGCATGAGTTTGTAAACAAGGCTGCATCTGAATATGAATTTGATCGGGATAATGTTATTGCTATTGGTTATTCTAACGGCGCTAACATTGCCGGAAGTTTATTGTTTCATATTCAACATTCGCTAAGAGGAGCCATACTTCATCATGCGATGGTTCCTCGGCGAGATATTGAACTTCCGAATTTATCAGCAGTACCTATTTTTATCGGCGCCGGTCGCAACGATCCAATTTGTTCCCCCCTGGAAACGAATGAACTAGTAACCATACTCGAAGGAGCAGGGGCTTTAGTAAATGTTCATTGGGAATACAGCGGTCATCAACTGACGGGAACCGAAGTAAAAGCAGCTGGTGAATGGTACAAAGAGTATTTTGCAAAATAAAGGAGGACGGTGAATTGATCATAATCGATCCAGCAACGCAAACCGATCATGAAAATTACAAACTGTTAATTGGCAGCATTGTTCCCAGACCTATTGCTCTTGTGACTTCACTTTCAAAAGATGGAGTATTGAATGCCGCTCCTTTCAGCTACTTTTCGGTTGTTGCAAGCCAGCCGCCAATGCTATCTGTTTCAATTCAGCGCAAGCAGGGTGCAATGAAAGATACTGCCAGAAATGCGATTGACACCGGAGCATTTGTAGTTCATATCGTGGATGAGTCCAACGTCCACGCGGCTAATCAAGCGGCAGCCAGCTTGCCGTCAGATGTAAACGAGATAGAAAGTGCCTGATTAACGCCGATCGCGAGTGAAGCAATCGCTGTTCCAGGAGTACAGGAAGCGAGAATAAGAATGGAATGTGTGCTTGAACATTCATTAAGCCTCGGCGGGAATGATAAAGAACCTGCTTGTGATTTGTTAATCGGACGTGTCGTTCGTTTTCACTTCGCGGATGATGTTTATGATAATGGCTATGTTATAGCTGATAAGCTGAATCCAGTTAGTCGTATGGCAGGCAATAATTACGCCACTCTAGGGAAGCTGTTTACCATAGAACGACCACAATAAACAAACAGCTTTTCACACACTTCCCTTAACGAGAGCAAGTGGTATAACAGTTGGCCTTCTAACGAAAGTGTCAGTTAACCAAAAAAGAAAAGCGGTTGTGAAGGAATAACTCCCTGCACAACCGCTTTTTTCAATACCAGTCAATTTCCTATAGTGGGCTTTTCAGTAAAAAGAATGATCTCTTTTGTGACAGCCCGATTAGAACCTATGCCGCTAACGACTCTATCTGATCACGTGGAGATTGAAAAATGGATATCCATTTTTTAATCGCTGTGACAAGAATGATGAGGCCTAAAACAAGCATGATGATCGATAGAACGCCATTGACTATGTTATACCCGGCTGCGTTCGGGTTAAGGTACACATTCTTGACCATCCAATACCCTGCAACGTTGACAGTAACAAACAGATAGGCGAGAGGAATGAGACAGGTAAGCATATAACGGCGCTTATCGGCAATTTTCAAGATGACGGTTGCACCTATGATGAGTCCGATCGAGGCCATTAATTGGTTGGAGACACCGAACAACGCCCACACCGAACCAATATCGCCCGAGAAGAGCAGATACCCCCAAAATGAACATGCAAGTGCGCTGGCAAAGATCGTTCCTGGAATCCAATCCGTCCGTTTCAAAGGCTTGTACATTTCACCGAAGAAATCCTGAATGAGATAACGGGAAACGCGAGTTCCTGCATCAATGGCAGTTAAAATAAAGACGGCTTCGAACATAATGACGAATTGGAAGAAATAAGGCGCCAGATTGGCGAACCAAGGGATTTTCGTAAAGATGTAAGTCATGCCGACGGCAAGCGTAACGGCCCCGCCTGTTCTTCCTTCCAGATTCAACCCGATTTCCTGACTGAGTTGAGGCAAGTTGACAACGTCCATACCTAACTTTTGGAATACGGCCGGGGTGGAATTGATGGCAAAATAATCGGCCGGATGAAGCGCTGTTGCGGCGATCAATGCCATGATTCCGACGACACATTCGACTAACATAGCTCCCATACCTACTACTTTAATGTCGCTCCAGCGATTCAGCATCTTAGGCGTTGTACCGGATCCGATAAAGGCGTGAAATCCGGAGATGGCTCCGCATGCAATCGTAATAGAGATAAAGGGCCAGACAGGACCAGCGATGATAGGACCGCCGCCATGGATGAATTCCGTTACAGCAGGAAACTGAATGGCTGGGTTAATAATAAAGACACCGATAATGAGAGCGATAAAGACTCCGATCTTCATAAAGCTGCTCAAATAGTCGCGAGGCGCTAGAAGCAGCCATACAGGTAATGCTGCCGCAAAGAAAGCGTACACGGGCAAAATAATAGATAGTGTCTTCGTATCAAAGGTTAACCAATCGCCAATGACGGTGTTTTGAATCGAAGGACCCATAAAAACTCCGACCATTAGAAGAATGAAACCAACGGTGGAAGCCAGTTTTAAATTTCCTGTTTTCTTATAGAAGATACCTACACCAATCGCGATCGGAATGGTGATTCCTACGGCGAACGTTCCCCAAGGATTGTTCTCTAGCGCATGCAGAACGACCATGGACAGACCGGCCATTGTAATCGTAATGATGAACAGCATCGCCAAGCCCGTACAGAAGCCCGCGACCGGACCCAATTCCTCTTTGGCTACTTCTGACAACGATTTCCCTTGCTTCCGCATGGAGGCGAACAGGACAACGGCATCATGAACCGCTCCTCCGATGACGGCCCCGATCAGCAGCCATAGCAAACCGGGAAGATAACCGAATTGTGCAGCTAAGATCGGACCGACAAGAGGACCTGCTGCGGCAATGGCTGCAAAGTGATGGCCGAATGAGACCCATTTGTTGGTAGGGACATAATCTTTCCCGTCGTTTAATGTGTGAGCTGGAGTTGGGATAGAGTCGTTGAGCTTCAAAACTTTTACCGCGATAAATGTGCAATACAACCGATATGCAATCATTAAAATACAAATAGAACCTACTACTATTGTAATCGCATTCATTTTTTACCCTCCCTATATCTCTATAACATTTATTTACCCATCATACTTAATGAAATGGACGTCATTAAGTTTTCAGGATAAAACGCAAAGTTTGGGGAGTGAGCAGCAAAAAATAAGGATTCAAATGCAACCGTTTTTTCTAAATAAGAAGAGATATCATCAAAATCCAATACGTTGGCGCAGCTCTTTAATATAAGTTCGGCTGACCGGCACCTTGGATCCGTCCTTCATGATCAGGGTATACGTAGAGTGGAACCAGGGCTGGATTTCAACAATACTGTCTAAATTTACAAGAAAGGAGCGATGGACACGAACAATCGAAGTGCTATGGAGTCTTTGCTCAAAAGCCATAAGCGGTTCATTCACTTTATATTGCTGTTCATCCGTTGCTATGACCGTCTTCCCTTCGACAGAACTGATATATACAATTTTGCTTATCGGGATTAATAATATGCGCTCTTCAACGGTGAATGCTAACTTTTCTACCCTATCCGCCGTATTGGATTTCTGGGAAAGGTTAAGGGTCACACGGCTTTCTCGAAGCTCCTGCAGCCTGGCCACCTTCTCAACCGTCTGCAGGATTCGGCGCTCATCATAAGGCTTGAGAATGTAGTCCGCGGCGTTTAGTTCGAACGCTTTGAGCGCATACTCATCAAAAGCCGTCGCAAACACAACTTCCGTCCGGTGATTCAAGTCCAATAGCTGACGAGCTAAATCCAATCCGCTATGTTCAGCAAGCTGAATATCGACGAATACGAGGTCAGGCTTGAGATCTTGAATTTGTGTAAGCGCAGTATCAATGGATTCAGCTTCCCCTACGATCTCTACCTTTTTGCTGCGGCGAAGAAGGTAGCTGAGTTCATCTCGGGCCAGCGGTTCATCGTCAACTATATAAGCTTTCAACATGCCGATCACCCCACTTATGACTATTTAATGGTACGGTGATTACTACTTTAGTGCCGACATTCGGTTCGCTTTCTATATGAAAGGCACCATCCTCACCGTATATTTCCTTCATTCGTTTGCTGATATTATATAAAGCGGTTCCGGTTCCTTCTGTTGATTTGACGGTGTGTTTACCAAGGGTATCTAGTAAATGGGAAGGCATTCCATTGCCGTTGTCTTCCGTAATGAGAATCATCTTATCCATTTCTTGATAGGCCTTAATGGAAACATGTCCTCTTCTTTTGGAAAAGGCGTAGCGGACGGCGTTTTCCACTAACGGCTGGAGCGTAAACGGCGGGATCAACACCTCCTCAAGCGAAGGCTCAATGGCTACACTTACTGTGTATTTATCGGGAAAGCGAGCTTTTTCCAAAGATAAATACGCCTCTACATGCTCCAACTCCTTATGCAGAGGAATGAGCATTTGACGTGCTCCCTGCAGATTGCTCCGAAAAAACACGCTCAACTGCAGCAAGAGCTGTCTCGCTTTTTCCGAATCGGTGCGGCATAATACGGAAATCGTATTGATTGCATTAAACAAGAAATGAGGATGAACTTGCGCCTGCAGCGCTTTAATTTCGGCATCCTTTAACAATTTGCTCTGCAGTTCTGCTTCACCCAATTCCAATTGAGTGGAGAACAGCTTGCCTAATCCTTCGGCCAGCTCCTGTTCGACCTGATCCATCTGGTTCGGATTCTTAAAATAAAGCTTTAACGTCCCGACTGTATCATTATGAACCTTAAGCGGGAGCACAATAGCAGCCTGCAAGGGGCAGTGTTCATGAAAGCATTGAATTTCTTCCCGCGATTTCGCCTTTAATACTCGTCCTTGCTCCAGCGCATTTTTCGTTAATTGAGTGGACAAGCTTTGCATGGGAACATGATGGTCAGAGCCAACTCCGACGTGAGCCAAAACTTGACTTTTATTCGTAATGGAGATAGCGTCTGCATTTGTGCTTTTTAATATTACCGCTGCTGCTTCTCTGCAAGAATGAGCATTTAACCCTTGTCGGAAAAACGGAAGCGTCTGATGAGCTATATAAAGCGCCTTATTCGTTTGCAAGGCACGCGTGCGTTCCTCTTCCTGCAGTATAGACTGAATGATTAACATGAACAAAAGCGTACCGAATCCGTTTATTGTAATCATTGGAATGCTTATGACTTGGACGAGCTCAAGCGCAGCTTCAAAGGGTTTGGCAACGAGTAGAATAATCCCCATCTGGATACACTCCATTATGATGCCGATTGCTACCGCATGCCACAGCGTGTTCTTTCCATTTTTTCTAAGGTGTTCCCCGATCAGTCCAGTTACAATACCTGCTAATAACGTCGAAATGCCGCAAGCAACGGCTGTATAGCCTCCTAATGTGAAACGGTGAAATCCGGCAATCATACCAACGCCAAATCCGACAAGAGGGCCTCCAAGTAAGCCGCCGAGAGCTACTCCCAGGATTCTTGTATTGGCTAAGGCGCTGTCATAGTCTACCTCTGTCTGCCAAACTTGGGATGCAATTAAGCCTTGGTGAATTTCTATTCCTGTATAGTTGCTGATGATCCCGAATGTTCCGAACACCGCGATCAACATCATTTTTTCTTTAAAGTCATGCTCATTATGAATAATTTGACGAAAAGACCTCATTCTGGAGAGTAGGAATACGAATATCAATAGTATACCGACTCGTTCCAGCATTAAAGGCAGTAAGTAAATCACGTAAGTTCACCCTCATTCTGAAGTTATTCCTCTACCTGAAGTATATACAAAAATAGAGCAGCCTCCTAATCTTTGAATGAGCATGAAGCTGCACCAGCGCGATACGTAGGATATAATGAAATTGGCATGATGAATTCTTAGAGAAGGGCAGGTTATCAGAATGAAAGTAGAGTACCATGGTCATTCTTGCGTTCAACTGACGAGCGGTGGGCAGTCGATTATTATTGATCCTTTTTTGACGGACAATCCAACAGCCTCCATCCAACCGGAGAGTATCCGGGCGCAATATGTGCTGCTGACACACGCTCATGGAGATCATATTCAAGACGCTGTAACCATCGCGAAGCAGAATGATGCGACGCTAATAGCAATTCACGAGCTAGCGACCTATATGAGCTGGCAAGGCGTACGCGTCAGGGATATGAACATCGGGGGCAAGCTATCCCTCGGATTTGCTGAGATTCAAATGGTGCCTGCATTCCACAGCTCGGGCATTGTGCTTCATGACACTAAGGAGATTGTCTATGCGGGCATGCCGTCAGGTCTTCTCATTCGGTGGAATGGGCTTACGATTCTGCATGCAGGCGATACTAATCTGTACTCGGACATGAAATTGATTGGCCAAAAGAATAAAATAGATCTGGCTTTCCTACCTATCGGTGATTTGTATACGATGGGACCGGAGGATGCGGCAGAAGCGGCAGAATGGCTGAACGCGAAGCGGGTAATTCCCGTACATTACAACACGTTCGAGCTGATCCAGCAGGATGGGGAGAACTTCGTTCAGCTTCTCGCCAACCGAGGCATCGAAGGCAAGGCATTGAGACCTGGCGAGTCGATCACGTTAGAGGCAGGGCCGGACAAGCAATAGGATATGCTGTAGTCTGGTTAGAAAATCATATTTTATTAGAGCTGAGATTTCATATCAGCTCTTTTTTGCGTTCTTTTTTGAAAAGAATTAATACGGGGCGATAATTTGTTTCTCCTGAGGGAAAGCTTTAATACTTGACATTTTTATTGAAGCAGGTTTATATTTAAACATGTTAAATATAAATCTATTGAATAAAATTTGAGGAATGAAAGGGGGCATCAAATATGGATTCGTTATTACATCGGGTTCAAGTTGCTCTGGAATCACTTAAACGCGGTGTCAATTCCGACTTACTGAAGAAATTAGGCTCCCAAGTCACGGGACCTCAGATATACGTGTTGTATTACATCAACCAACAGGAAACATGTAAGCTGACTCTTCTGGCAGAGAAGCTGGAGGTTAAACCTAGTGCGATAACGGTCATGATCGACCGATTGGAGAAACACGGGTTTGTGAAGCGCACCCATGATACCGTGGACCGCAGGTCTGTGCTGGTTCAAGTCACTCCGGCAGGAAAAGAAGTATTAGAGAAAGCTATTCAGCAGAGGAACGAAACTATAGGAATTTATTTATCCCGGCTTGAACCAGCGGAGAGGCTATTATTCGCTGAATTGTTGGAAAAAATGGTGAGTCCAAATCAAAGGGCAGAATAGGTTTGGTTAACTATTAAGCCACTTTTATATATAAGGGAGATTACATTCATGGAAGAGTTGTCCCACAAGCGAAAAGTGACCATTATGCTTGCGGTAATGGTGGCTATGTTCTTTTCTGCTATTAATCAAACCATTGTGAGCACCGCTATGCCTCGAATCATCGCTATTCTCGGAGGGATGGAATATTACACTTGGGTTATCACGATCTATATGCTTACTTCAACTATCGCTACAATACTTGTCGGTAAACTATCAGATATATATGGGCGCAAACCGTTCATCCTTGCCGGTATCGTTTTTTTTCTCATCGGGGCATTTTTAAGTGGTTTTTCCAAGGATATATTCCAATTGATCACCTACCGAGGCATCCAGGGGATTGGTGCCGGTATTATTATGGCATCCGCGTTCACTGCGGTCGGTGACTTGTTCTCGCCGCGTGAGCGTGGGAAGTGGACCGGGATGATGATGGCGATCTTTGGTTTCTCCAGTGTTCTCGGACCGACGCTCGGCGGTTGGCTAGTGGACAATATGGAGTGGAAATGGCTTTTCTGGATCTTCCTCCCGGTAGGGATCATCGCATTTGTGATGATTCTCCTCCTTTTCCCGAAGGTGGAAAGAAAAGCATCGGAGAAAATTGATTATTCCGGCTCGTTTTTCCTTAGTTTAACCATTATCGCGCTCCTGCTCGGTTTCTCTTGGGCTGGAACGAAATATGATTGGGGATCGGTACAAATCATTGGTTTATTCGCAGCGGCGGTAATCTTTCTTATCGTGTTTATCCTCATTGAGAGGAAAGCAACGAGTCCGGTGCTGCCTTTATCGTTGTTCCGAAACGACATCGTTACAATCTCCAACAGTATAGGCTTCCTTATGAATGCAGGCATGATGGGGGCGCTCATTTATCTTCCTTTCTTCGTGCAAGGTGTAGAAGGGATATCACCGACATATTCCGGTTATGTTACGATGCCGATGTCGATCGCTATGGTTGTCGTCAGCGCAGTTATCGGTAGATGGATTACCAAAACAGGCAAATATAAACGTTATGCGGTCATTGGGATGCCGATCATGATAGCCGGTATGCTTATCATGGCATTTATGAACACGGTATGGTTAGCTGTTATAGCGATGATCGTATTTGGTGTTGGTCTCGGCGTCGGTATGCCGGTGTTTTCGCTAACGGTCCAAAACGCTGTAAGTCCAGCACAGCTAGGTGTAGCAACAGCTTCCTCTCAATTGTTCCGGAATCTTGGAGGGACGATCGGAATCGCCGTTATGGGAACGCTGATGCAGTCCCGATTGATTAAAAATATGCAGGAGGCGGCTACATCCGAGAATGGCTTCGATTTCACCAAGCTGGATCCTAAGACGGCAGAGCAATTAGCAGCGTTCCATAACCCTGAGATGCTTCTGGATCAACCCAAGCTCGAGGAGCTGCAGCGGACGCTTCCACAGGAGATTCAACCGGTTGTCACTCAAATGATCGATACTCTTCGCCACGCTTTAAGCGCATCCCTGACAACGGTCTTCTTGGCTGGAGCCGCTTTGGTCGTGATTGCTATGATCTTAACCTTTTTCCTTAGAGAGATTCCGCTCCGCACGTCCAACAAAATGCCGCAGGAAGAGCCAGAAGGCGGCATTGTTGTCTTACCGAAGCCAGTTGGTTGACTTCATGGATGTGAGTCACAACAAAGACGAGACTGGGGAAATCCAGCTCGTCTTTCCTTTATTCCTTGACAGATATATTCCATATCGGGTATATTGTGAGTAAGAATATCGTTTGGAGTAGATTTACTTATGAATGTTATGACTTTCAGTGCACTTGCCGAACCCAACAGGTTCGATATTGTTGAGCTGTTGCGTGATGGACCCTTGCCTGTCGGAGAAATTGCGGAGCGGCTTGATCTCAACCAACCACAAACCTCCAAACATCTTCGTGTTCTTAGTGATGCCGGTCTTGTGGAAGTGCAACCAGCGGCTAATAAAAGAATTTACAAATTGCGGGCTCAGCCACTCCAAGAACTGGATACTTGGCTGGATAATTACCGCCGCATTTGGGAAGAGAAATTCGATAACTTGGACATTTATCTTCGTGAACTGCAACAAAAGGAGAAAAACGAGGGAAATAAGTAACGAACGGGCACACAGAGTCCAGGTCAATCTGCTAAGTTCATCAGTAAGCTTGTTTCAATAATTCCTATTCAGGTTTGGAGGATTAACATGGCTGCAGACAATGCATCAAACAACGTAACAACGGATGTGGACAACAATGATTTTATGATAACACGGGTATTCAACGCCCCGCGCGAACTCGTGTTCAAGGTATGGTCAGAGGTCGAGCATCTGAAGAAATGGTGGGGGCCAAAAGACTTGGAAATGGGCTATGCCAAGTTAGACTTCCGCCCGGGCGGCACCTTTCACTACCATATGAGCTCCCCTGATGGCTTTGAGTTGTGGGGCAAGTTTGTCTATCATGAAATCGAGGCTCCTGAGAAGATTGTGTTCGTCAATTCGTTCTCCGATTCGGAAGGCAACATCGTTCGGCCTGAATTCAGCGCTACGTTCCCGATGGAAGTACGCAATGAAGTGGATTTCTCTGAAAATGATGGAAAAACGACGATTACTCTCCGTGGAGGTCCGATTAACGCAACAGAGGAAGAGCGCAGATTTTATATGGGAATGTTTGAGTCCATGCAGCAAGGATACGGCGGAACATTCGATCAACTCGCCGATTACTTGGCAAAGGTGTCACCGCAATAAAGTAATATAGTCTGATCCCATGGAATAATGGGCAACGGAACCGAATGCGTAACAAAAAGGAGCATGCCATTAGGCTGCTCCTTTTTGCTGTGTGATTCCCACCTTACTCAAGCAGAAAATCGCTGTTCTTTTCTCCATCACTTCTGCAAATCACGGCCCGTTGGGATTATAGTGGTAAGCCGCTTCAGAATAGCCATGTTACTATTGGCTATTTGGAACATTTCATTGCTCAGGCACTAATTAGCCAACCTGACTATCCCTTATTTCTGCATTGTGAACCGATTTTCATCAGAACTAGGCCAATAACCAGTAGTAAGACTTGCTATCCCAGAAAAAATTGGCTTTTCCACACAAATAACCTATCCTGCAGTGGCTATTAGCCGGGGAGCGCAGAACTAAAGTTTCCTCGATTTTTGCAAATCTTTAATTTGTTCGGTCAAAACCTTAAACCGTTGATCAAGCTCGATGGTATCGTCGTGTTTCCCCGGCATGGACAAGCGAGCAAGAACGGTGTTGCGTTCCAACTCCAGCCTTAAGAGTTCTTCTTCTTCGTCTAATGACAGCTTGGCTTCAGTCGCGGAGCCCCTGCCAACATTTCCTGCTATGGACTCCGCTTTTATTGAAGATGCATGAGCTGCTTGCTTGAACGCCTCAAAGGACCCATCAAACCAAACATACCGCTCGCCTTCCAAGTTAAGGACTTTATCGGCAAGTTGGGCGGCTAACCTCCGGTCATGCGTGGCAAAAAGAATCGTGCCCGGATAACTCATCAGCACCTTCTCCAGCTCCTCTTTAGCAGGAAGGTCCAGGTAATTGGTCGGTTCATCCAATAGCAGAAGGTTGCAGTTGCTTAAGAATAGCTTGGCCAGGGCCGTTTTAACCCGCTCTCCGCCGCTCAAAAGCTCTACTCGCTTGAATACATCCTCTCTCTTAAAAAGAAGCCTTGCCAGCACGGTTCGGACTGTCGATTCCGGATGGATGCTTGTGGCCATTACGTTATCCAGGATCGTGCCGGCATCGTCCAGTATCTTCAGCTTCTGATGGAAGTAACCGATCCGTGCACTCCCTGGCAAGCCAATGCCATCGGAACGATCGGCAATCATGCTAAGCAGGGTTGATTTTCCCGATCCATTGGGTCCGAGCAAAGCTACTTTGGAGCCGGGCCGGATCATAAGCGATAGATCGCGGAACAAGGTTCGCGCGTCAGCAGTACTTTCGCTGCCGCGAGACACATTGATCAAGCGATAAGCGATTGCCACGTCTTCTCTGACGAGGTTGCTTTTTTCATTCCTCACAGGGACTGTACGGGTAAGCCCCGACAGACGAATGGCAGCTTTTCCATGAATAGGCTCGTAAGCCTGAATATCGAAACGGACGGCCGGAAGCTCCATTGGCTTTTCTACCGCTTCGAGCTTCTCTAGCCGGCGGTGAATCGCCTTCGCATTTTTCTCCATTTTGGCCGCTTTGCCTTCAAAGAAATCCTTGCCCATGCGAGCCTCGGAGCTGCTTAATCGACGCGGGGCTTTTACCGCGCGGCTAGCTCGCTTCTTTTTCTCGGCGATTGCATCCGTCAGCTGCTCTTTCTTGGCCGTATATTTCTCAAATTCCAACCAGGCACGATCCCGCTCATTTTCCTTAAAAGCTCTATACTTGCTGTAGTTTCCCGTATAGAGGGTGAGCTTTCCGTTCTCTATCTCGAGGATTCGTGTGCATACGGCATCCAGGAGCTCCCTGTCATGCGAGACCAGCAAGACGGTGCCGGGATAAGCGCCGAGTATACGCTCGACTTCCAGGATACCATTCAAGTCCAAGTGGGACGTCGGTTCATCGGCGATCAGCAGATCTGCCTGCGCAGCAAAAGCCGATGCCAGACGCTGCCGCGTTTCTTCTCCGCCGCTGTAATCACCCTCGATTGGCTCCCACTGGGCAACCATCGCCACAGTCCCGTATCTTCTGACCGGTACCTGCATCCGGCTCTACTACTCCTGCCAGCAGGTGAAGCAGCGTTGTTTTGCCTGCGCCGTTTGCTCCCACGATTCCAAGCCGGTCCCCTTTATATAGCTTCAGCGGTTGTTCCTGCTTGAACAAAAGCCGATCGCCAAATGATTGTTCCAAATCTATACTCTCTATAGTTAACATAAAAAAACCTCCCTGATGTCAGAGAGGATAGGTTGCTCAAATAAACCATGCGCGTTCGCAAACCGTCATTCGTTAGAATCACGATCGAAGCCTTCGGTTATCCGTGTAAATGAGCATACCAATCCCGTCTGGACTTACTTTTGTATTCCTAAATTCAGTGTCCAGTTCATCAGGATTAGTTCCACATCGGCACAGATACCTTCGCTTTCATCGGATTGACCGGGAATCGTTTCCCGAGCCATCCCATTATAACATGTTTTGGAGATGCGGCCTATGCAGGAATATGAAAATGATTCATTCATTAAATATGATCCATATCCAAAAGGGCTTCTTCCATATACGATAAAAGAGCAATTTTAAATGAGAGAGGATGTTGATCATGAGAAAAGCTAGGCTCTCGCTGTTAGGGTGCCTCTTGTTTTTCAGTTTGGTACAGGATTGACGTATTTGTTGGACATTCAGACGGAATAAAATTCATGGTTTATTAAACCGGGGAGGTTCTAGAAAAAATGAGAACTAAAAGCTTCGTTTCGCTGTTTGTTAGTATAGCGCTTATATTCAGTCTGCTGCCAGGGCTGCCGACTGGCGTTCTAAGGCTGTCAGCCGCTAATGCTGCGCAGGATGCAGCGGTTAACAACCAGAATGGGGACATGTTCGACCAGCTGCGTTTGAAATGGCGTTATTCTTTGACTGGAGAGAACGCTTACGAATTACCAGTAACGGATTCAGGAGTACAGAGTCGTATCGATGAGATTACGCTTGGTGCGCAAGCTGCTTGGGATTCGATGAATAAGACCGAAGGGCGATTGCTGTTGTGGGACGACGCAACACCGGAGGTGTATCCGACTTCGGGCCATATTTATGAGACTTTTAAGCGTTTATACCGCATGTCGTTAGCTTACGCGACCAAAGGCTCTACCTTGTATCAGAACCCGCAATTGATGGCTGATCTCTCAGCAGGTCTGGACTGGGCCTATGAGAATCAGTACAGCGATACGATGACCTGGCAGGTCAATGTCCATCACTGGGAAATTAACATTCCGACTGTTCTGGTTAACATCACAACGCTTCTGTATGATGAGTTGACAACCGAACAAAGGACGAATTATATGAACGCCGTTCACAAATTCGCTAGCGATCCGACGACCTACGCTACGTCGACAACTCCTTCTTACGGGGCCAATCGCTTGTCTGAATCGTTACCGATTGTAATACGAGGCATTCTCATTAAAGACGGGAGCCGTCTGGCTCTGGTCCGTGATCGGTTAAGCGACTACGATGCGCTCAACTATCCTTTTGTAGATGAAGGAAATGGGTGGTATAGAGACGGCTCGTTTATTTCTCACAATGCTCATGCTTACACAGGGACTTATGGTCTGGAACAGTACGGGAAGCTTGTCATGCTGTTAGATTTGCTCTCCAATACGCCTTGGCAGATTACGGATCCCCGAGTGGAGAACGTCATGTCCTGGACGATGGACGGATATCTCCCTCTGGTCCACAAGGGAAGACTTATGGATATGGTGAATGGGAGATCGATTGCACGACAAGGTGGAGGTGACTACGCCCAGGGTAATGCGCTGATCGATTATTTACTCAAGGTGATTAACTTCGCCCAACCTGAGGATGCCGCCGTTATCAAACAAACGATCAAGGAATGGGTTATAGACAAAAACGAGCACAGTTATCTGGAAAGAGCATCGATTCCTAATTATTTCAAAGTGAGAGCGTTGTTAGAAGATCCAGCTGTACCTGCTGCTCCGCCTTTATCTTATCAGCAGTACGCGGGCATGGACCGGGCCGTTCAACAAAGACCGACATATGCTTTTGGGCTCAGCATGTTCTCGAAGCGTGTCTTCGATTTCGAATCGATTAACGACGAGAACAAGCGAGGATGGTATACCGCATCGGGTATGACCTATCTATACGACAGCGATCATGTTCAATATAACAATAACTACTGGGCAACAGTGAATATGAAGCGGCTTCCCGGGACGACCGTAGATGCGGAATATGCCCGTCCGGAGAAACAAGGAAACAGGTTAAGCACGAAGAGCTGGGTGGGAGGAGTCGAAGTCGACGGTGAATTCGGTGCCTCCGGTATGGAGCTTGAAGGCATCGGTACTTCTCTGAATGCACGAAAGTCCTGGTTTGCGTTCGATAATGAAATCGTAGCCTTAGGTTCAAATATTACCAGCACGGACAATCGGACAATCGAGACTATTGTGGAAAATCGACGGCTGGATAGCACGAAGCAGCAAGCTTTGACAGTCAATGGAATTGTTCAGCCTTCCGAACTGGGATGGAACGCATCGATGGATGGAGTCCGTCAGATTCATCTGGAAGGTAAAGGGGAAGGCTCCAGTATCGGGTATGTGTTCCCTGGCGAGAATGTTACGGTGAAGGCGCTCCGTGAGGAGCGGTCCGGCTCCTGGCAAGATATATCGGCCTCTACGGATCCTACTGTATTCAACAATACTTTCATGACACTCTGGATGGACCATGGCAAAAACCCAGCTCAGGGCAGTTACTCTTACATTATGCTGCCGGATCGCTCAGCTGCAGAGGTATCGCAATATGCTAATCAACCGGAGGTGTCGATTCTAGAGCAGAATGAATATGTGCATGCCGTACGAGACAATCAATTAAAGATTACGGCTGCTCTGTTCTGGCAGGATGTCAAGCGCACTGTAGGTCAGTTGATTACGGTAGACAAAAAGGCGGCAGTAGCTGTCAAGGAATCGTCGAATGAACTGGAAATATCAGTATCCGATCCTACGCAAGAAAACAAAGGGATCATTGAAGTAGAGATCAACCGCTCCGCGGCAGGTGTCGTAACCGCAGATCCTTCTATTAAGGTGCTGCGTCTCGCTCCAACGATTCAATTGGCCGTTCAGACCCACGGAAACGTAGGACGGACACAGAACATCAAACTAAGCTTGCAGAATAGTAATACTTATTCAGCTCTCGTGCTTCCTGCGACTGCAGATGCATCGGTGCATAACGGGAACAATGCCTCAACGAATCTGGGTTCTGCCACGACAATGGCCGTGATCGATGCCCCGGATGAATCCAAGAACAAGAAGGCATACACCAAATTTGACTTGAGCCCTATTGTGTCCGTTGATCGTGCAATACTTAGGGTCCATACTTCCAGCACATCAGGAGAATCTGCAGTCTTGACCGCGACCGGAGCCGACAACAGCTGGGCGGAAGGTGCGATAACCTGGAATAACGCTCCATTACCGAGTACTGGGGTGCTTGATTCCGTATGGGTTAATGGAAGGGAGCAGGTATACGAGCTGGATGTGACCGATTATATCCGAGGACGGTTAGCGGGAGACAGGCAAGCCACGCTCGTATTGTCAGGTACGGATTATGAGAGTCTGGCAATGTCCATTCACAGCAAGGAGCATTCCTATGGCGGACCCCAGCTTCTGGTTCAAGGGTCATTCGTAGAGAACACACCTGTTGTGACCATTAGCCCGACATATGGGGATGGGCTTCGGGCAGGCTATCAGGACAATTTCGAACCATCACCCATTAATAGTACCCCACAGAATTGGCAGATTACCGGAACGGGCGCTCAGGCAATAATAAGTGAACCCGTTGGGGCGATGAATGACCATGAGGTGAGACTTGTAAGCGGAGCCTCAGGATTAACCGCTAGTGTACCTTTTGCAGCACAGGAAGGAATTGTTCAGGCTGAGCTCCGAGTGCGGGCCAATCAAACAAGCGTACCTTTGAAGATCGAGCTCAAATCGGAAGGCCATGCAGCACCAGCCATGACACTTGCTTTTACAGGAAGCGGCCGCATTACTGCTACCGATGGAGAAAAGGATCGTTTACTGCAAACTTATACGTCAAATAAAGACTACAAGATCAAGATCATCCTGGACACCGTTAATGGGGATTATGATGTCTATGTGGACGAGGTTAGGAAGGCGCAGCGATTCGCGCTTAATCAAGCAACCCCATCCATTGGTGCGCTTGCGATGTCCATTCCTTATGCGGGTGTATTCCAAGTCGATGATGTTGCCATTGGGGAAATCGATACACGTCCACCTGCTCGGACGGACGAAGATGTTCTGCATGACGACGTAGAGGAAATCACATTACCGAAATATACGGTTAACGACAGTTTCAACACACCTGGAACGAGCGTTCCGCAAGGGTGGTCCATTGCCAGCACGGGCGGGCCTGTTGGTCTGACGGATTCACCGAATTCTAATAATCGGAGCCTGGAGATAGTCAAAACCTCTGCCTCCCCTTCTTCGGCAGTGCGCACTTTCAATCAACTTACTGGGAAGGTTATTGTAGATTACTGGTATAGATCCGATCAGAAAATAACGTCTGGAGCTCCTTACGTTCGAGATGCCGGCAACCGTGAAGTGATTTCTATCTTGTTCAGCAACAATGGGAATATTCAGGCGTTCGATGGGGCAACAGCCAAAAATTTGATGCCCTACGAGCTGGGTAAGTGGTATCATATCAAACTGGTAATGGATACGGCCGCCAAAAAAACAGATGTCATCATTAACGGCAAAACCTATGGTACCGGATTCACCTTCCGTAACGTTGCAGTAACCGGAGTAGCCAAGCTGAATTTCTTCAGCAATGCCACACCGGGAACAATCAAAATCGATAATGTGGTGGTCACTTCGGAGGACGACAGCTACTCCCAGCCGGATCCGCTTATAGTCCCGCGTATTCAGATCGATACGCCGAAGCAAGTACTGCCAGATCAGTCGTTCCAGGTCGGGATGCAGCTGCACAATGCAGGATACGCTGCGAATGTTGAGCGAGTACAACTGACTTATGATTCTAACGTATTCTCCTATGAAGGATTAGAGGGAGGAGATCCGGCTGCAGAGTATATGGTAGATTCCGCAGTTGCGGGGCTATTGTCCATGACTTGGACAAAGGGAGGCGATGGACAACTGCCGAGCTTGAATTTCAAATCCAAACCGACTACTGAGAGGAAGCAAGGGGCTATCCGTCTGTATTCGGCAGATCTTTATTTACCTGAATCTGAGACATTAATGCTGACTCCAACGGACAATCATGAAATCGTAGTTGATAAATATAATACAAATATTCAATTACAGCTTGCGGATCAAGAGCCTACGGTTACATCTGTTACTTATGGCGATCGCAGCGCCCTTAGGGTAACCGTGACGGGAGGTCAGCAGGCACCAAATGTTATTCCGCAAGGTACGGTTACATTTAGGGATGGAACCGAGCAGATCGGCGTGCAGACATTAGCAACTGACGGAACGGCTGAGCTAGAGCTTCCTCCGCTAAGTCTAGGCGATCACCTGATAACGGCAGAGTACTCCGGAGATGATACATTCAAGCCGGGAGTCTCAACCTTGGAGTTGAAAGTAATGCCAGATCAACTTCCTCCGGTTACTACTACTGAGGTAATAAGTACGGCTGGGCAGAACGGTTGGTTTGTGACAGATGCGCAAGTAACCTTGAATGCGGAAGATTCGCAATCGGGAGTGGCGTTAACCGAATATTCGCTTACTGTCGTCCAAAGTCCCAAATTAACAACGGTGACTGAAGCGACCTACGACGGATCGTCCGGAGCCGGGACGACTGCTCCTACCCAAGGTTATGTTCCGTACTCAGGGCCGATTACGCTTGGAGAGGGAGTATACTCGGTTGGATATCGATCTAAGGATCGGAGCGGGAACTATGAAATAGAACGCCAGATTACGATTAAGGTCGATCATACAGTGCCAGTATTCCAGCTGAATGGGAATGGGAACCCGGTGACACAAGGGACAGTATACGCTGATGCGCTGCCTGTAGCTTTCACCCTGCAAACGGACGATAATTTATCGGGAGTGGCTCTGAAAAGTATAACGGTTGACGGCGTCCCATACACAGAGGGAACCCTGAAGAATTGGTCAGGAGCGTATGGTTCGCACCTCATCCAAGTGGTCGTTACAGATACGGCAGGTAACGTAGCGGAACAAGCTTACACGGTAACTGTTATAACGGCTGTGGATGCATTGCGAATGCTGCTTAATCACCTTATCGAGGACGGGCAAATACAAGAGCCTCTTGCGACATTGCTTCGAAATATTGTCAATGTAATTGAGCATTTTGATGGAGCCGACAAGAACAAACAGGCCGTCAAGCATTTGGGTGACATGATCAAGCACTTGAATAACAACGCTATGCAAGACCAAATATCGTCTGATGCAAAGCAGGCAATCGAGAACACAGTACTTAGGTTGATCGAAGCGTGGTCGAAAGGTTAACCAGGCACATGCAGGGCTGCCGTATCACACGGTGGCCCTGCTGTATTTTTCGGATACGTTATACATTCAGAATTTGGAAATTTAATCTCATGAATAATCTTAATAATTGAAGTATTATTTCATTAGTCTTATAATATTACTAGAACTGGAAACGTTTACAAAGGGCGGGGAGGAAATTGCTATGACCATCTCTAAGGTACACAAGTTCCGAATAGCCCTTTTTTGGCGGCTCTTCATGAACTATATCGTCGTTATTCTCATACCGGTGCTTGTCGCCAGCATTCTCGCTCACGTTCTTGTAGTCCGTACGATCGAGAAGGATGCCGAGAAGCTTAACGACGTCATCATGAGCCACTTTTCCCAACAAACGGACACCGCCTTAGATTCATTGAAGACCCAGATGATCAACATGCTCAGTTCATCCAACGTAACGAGTCTGCTCCGAATTGCTGACGATTCGAGAGAAAATCAACAGCGTGCGGAACAGTTTCATTCGCTTAGAGAGCAGTTGATGAAGATTCAATCTGACAAATTGGTATCGAAGGCATTTTTATATTTTGCGAATCACGATCTGGTGGTGGATGTCGATATTTATACGGACAAAGCGTATTACTTCGATTATTTTTATCCGCTGGACGATCAGCAGAGAAAGGCATACTTGTCCCAATTTACCGGCAAAAAGATGATGGATTTCACAGATCCGAATGTTTTCGGGATGTCCGCCTTCATGAGTTATCCGTTCAACACCGACAAGCCTGAGGTATATTTGGTCGTCGATTTCCATAGGGACAATCTCAAGGAGCAGATCAGCATTCCGGAGAAATGGGTGACGGGCACGGCCATCGCGAGCAGCCGAGGGTACATCATGGATCAGTACGGTTTGACCGAAAAGGAAGTGAATGCGGTAGTGGAGCATACGCGAGCTAATTCTGTCGGCTCCCAATTCCTCATTACGAACGAAATCGCCATGTCGCTCGTGAAATCCCGTTTCGACGATTCTTGGTACTACGTGACGATCGCGGATCTGCGTACTCTGATGAAGCCTGCGCATATTACGCGGGTGATCAGTTGGGCGTTTCTCTTGTTTTTCCTAGTGGTGGGCAGCATCGTGTCTTATTATTTGAGCCGTCGTGTATATCGGCCTATTAAGGAAATTACAGAGGAGAATAAAGAGCTGTCTCAGCGGGTGAGCGGGATGTTCCCTGTGGTGCAAGAGTTATTCGTGACGAAGATATTGCTAGGCGAATATCGGGATGCGCTGTCCATTGAGTATTACGCGAAGGAAATCAAGTTTGCATACAACAAAAATGCGGAGCGGACGGTTCTGTGCATCGCATTTCATTACAACTCGTTGGCCTATGAACAGCTCTCGGAAACCACGAAGTCCTTCATGCTCGTGGAACTTAAGGGACGTTTGCTCAAGTCGTCGCCTTCACTGGTCTGGCTCAGCCAAACGAAGCCGGATGTGATGGCGTGCGTCGTGCAGCATGACCCGTTCCTGCGCTTCGGTGCCGAGGAAGCCGCAAGCATCGTCAGCGTTGTGCTGGAGCAGTACAGTCCCTATTTCAAGTCGACAGTAGGAATTGGGAAAACGGTGAACGCCATAGAGGAGCTGAGCGATTCGTATGACCTCGCCTTGTCCGTACTGCAGAATCGCGGACTTGACTCCGATGTGGAGATTTGCCGCGGACCGAAGGTATGGGAACGAACGCAATGGGAAAGTTTCTTATCGGTGCAGGACGTCAACCGCATCATGAACCAATACAAGACGCGGGAGTTCGACTTGCTGCTGCAATCTGCATTCCATATGCTCGAAGAGGGGAAGAACAAGAATGCCACCGCCATCCAGATCAAATATTTGTGCACCGACGTGCTCAATACATGGATTCGCGCTGTAGAAACGGAGCACCACGATTTTAACGTATCTCTCTTCTCAGGCCTATTCAAGCAGCTCAATCGCTGTATGACATGGGACGAGCTGAAGAGCTGTTTTGAGGACATTCACAGTGTACTATTCCGAACGGAGGAGCCCGATCAGCGTGCCCGGCAGTTCTCCGATATACTAGACTATATTCATGAGCATTATAACGAGGAGCTGTCGATTGAATATTTTGCCGGGCTTTTGAACATGTCGAACGGCCACTTCAGCCGTACCTTCAAAGAAGAAGTGGGCGAGAAGTATGTGGAGTATATCGCGAAATACCGGCTTAAGAAGGCCAAGCAATTTCTACTCGAGACAGATATGAAAATCGATGATATTGCGGAGAAAATCGGGTATTGGGGACGCAACTCGTTTATCCGAACGTTTCGCAAATATGAAGGCATTACGCCAGCCAAATATCGCTCGATTAACCATTGATTAGAGGGAGGCTTCATTTTTTCTGAAGTCTCTCTTTTTGCATCGGAGCTCCGTAGATAGCCCGGAATTCCTGGGAAACGCAACGTAAGCAAAAAAAGAGACAGCATGAAATTATGCGCACTTTACGTGGGCGATCGGGCTTTGTATAGTTAGGCCATCAACCGTTATGTAAACGCTACCAAGAGGAGGATCGGGTCATATGCCGCCACGCAACTATGTCTGGTACATGTTGTGGAAACACAAAGCCTTGTACCTGTTAATGCTGCCGGGAATTTTGTATTATATCATTTTCAAATACATGCCCATGTATGGAGTCATCATCGCGTTTCAAGACTATTCGATCGGCAAGGGGATTATGGGCAGTAAATACGTCGGGTTGAAGCATTTTATCGAATTCTTCTATGTAAATCCGGATTCCTGGAAGCTGATCCGCAATACCGTCATGTTGAACATATATGATTTGCTGTTTCATTTTCCGGCACCGATCCTGTTAGCCCTACTGTTCCACGAGCTGAGAAACAAAACGTTCAAGCGGATTGTACAAAGCATCAGCTATATGCCGCATTTCTTATCTACCGTGGTCATTGCGGGCATACTCGTTACGTTTCTTTCTCCGCAGACCGGCATCATTAATCTCCTTCTAGTCAAGCTGTTCGGCATGGAGCCGATTTTGTTCCTGGGGCTGCCTGAATGGTTCCGGACGATCTACGTCAGCTCGGAAATCTGGCAAAAGGTAGGCTGGGGAACGATTCTGTACCTGGCCGCAATTGCCGGCATTGATCCGACGCTGTACGAAGCCGCCAAGATGGATGGGGCGAACCGCTACCATCAAATGCGCCATATTACGTTCGTCGGCATGGTGCCCGTCATGATCATCCTGTTCGTCCTCACGCTCGGTAATTTCATGGAGAGCGGATTCCAAAAAATATTGCTGCTGTACAATTCCATGAACTACGAAACCTCGGACGTCATCAACACATTCGTGTATCGGCGGGGGATCCTGGATGCGGATTTCAGCTTCGCCACGGCTGTCGGGTTATTTCAGTCCGCGATCGGGCTAGTCCTTGTCATCGCCGCCAACCGGATTGCACGAAAATATTCTGAAACCAGCTTGTGGTAAAGGAGGAGTCGTATTGAATATCAGAACTTCGATGGCCTCCAGGCTATTCGATACTTTCAACTATGTGTTCATGATTGTTCTGATCATCGTAATGGTGTTCCCGTTGGTCTATGTGTTCAGCGCTTCGATTAGCGATAACGCCCTTGTGTCGAGCGGGTCGGTGCTCCTATTGCCGAAGGGGATCACGCTTATTGCCTATAAGCAGCTGTTGGCCAATCCGGATCTATGGGTCAGCTACTGGAATACGATCCGCTATACGCTGGTTCATGTGGTGCTTACTTTGATCGCGACCTCGGCCATGGCTTATCCGCTGGCGAAGAAATGGCTCCCCGGACGCAGAATCATTCTAATTATGGCCGCATTCACACTGCTGTTCAGCGGAGGTATGATTCCGACATTTCTAGTCGTGCAGAAGCTGGGGATCTTGAACTCGATTTGGGCCATTGTCCTGCCTTCTCTGATCAGTACATGGTACTTGTTCATCATGCGGACGTTCTTCGAGGCACTTCCGGAGGAATTGGAGGATGCGGCGACGATCGACGGCTGCTCCTCGCTGCAAGTACTGCTGCGTATCGTACTTCCGCTATCGATGCCGGTATTGGCGACCATTGGGTTGTTCACAGCCGTGAACCAGTGGAACGCGTTCTTCGATGCTCTTATTTACTTGAATGAGCGCTCTATGTATCCACTGCAGATTATGCTTCGGAACATACTGGTGGCCGGCAGTACGATCCAGGCAGAAGGCGATCTGAGCCTGCTCCAGACGATGAAGTACGCCATCATCATCATCGCTACGCTTCCAATCCTTTGCGTATATCCGTTCATCCAGAAATACTTCGTGCAGGGAACGATGATCGGCGGTATCAAAGGATAGTTCTAGATTCTCTGGAATCTAACGCTATATAACTTAATTTTAACCCAAATTAGGAGGGAAACGAATGAACAAAAGAAGGATCGCATTGGCACTGACTACTATTATGCTCGGCGGGGTGATCGCTGCGGGCTGCTCAAGCAACACCAGTGAAGCGCCCAAGGCCGGTGAAACGAAGAAACCGGAAGAGTCTAAGAAGCCGATCACATTCACGTGGCTAGCCTATGACCGTCCGGAAGGAAAAGTGCGCCAGGATTGGGATATCTTCAAGGAAATCGAAGCCAAGACCGGCGTAAAGGCAGATTTCCAAGTGGTCAGTCAGGAAGGGTTGAAGGAAAAGAAACAAATTATGATCGCGACCAATTCGGTGACGGATTTCATCCAGGTCGATACGTTAGAAGGCAGACAGCACGGTCCGGACAAAGTGTTCTTGAATTTGAAGGACTACTTGGACAAGGCTCCGAACCTGAAGGCGTTCTACGACAAATACCCGGAGGCCAAAGCGGTCGCGACCGGCTTGGACGGTGGGATCTACACGGTGCCCATTATTGAGGGTGACGCCGAAGGGAAAGGCTTCAACTTCATCTGGTATACACGCAAGGACATTATGGATAAGTACGCATTAAAGGCGCCAACTAACTTGGATGAATTTTACCAATATCTGAAAACACTCAAAGAAAAACAGCCGGATACGTATCCGCTCATCAATAACGCCATTGTCGGGGATACCGGGTTGTTTACGACATTCGGCAGAGCCTTCACCGGTATTCACGGTTTCTTCAATATCGATCCGTCCAACGACAAATACGCATTTGCTCCTTACCATAAGGGCTATAAGGACTCGTTGATTTTCCTGAATAAATTGTTTAACGAAAAGCTGTTGGATCCCGAATTCTCGATGATTACGCAAGCTCAGTGGGAAGAGCGGATTCTGCGAGGCAAATCGCTCGTAACGTATTTCTGGAAAGCGGACTTAGAAACTCTGATGGACAAAGGACGTAAAGCGGGCATAGCGGATTACACGCTCGATGCGATTCCTCAGTTCGCGGCTTCGGGCATCAAGAACTACCAATTCTCCCGTCCGGTTGTCGGCGCTGCAGGTCGTGCAATCTCGGCTAAGGTGAAAGACAAGGACCGGGCGGTTCAATTCCTGGACTACTTATTAAGCGAAGAAGGCTCCAACTACTTATCGCTCGGCATCGAGGGCAAAACGTATACGAAGGAAAACGGCAAGCCTGTCTACAACAAGGATTTCGGTGCTTCGCCCTTCACGGTTCTGCGCAAGGACTGGGGCGTATGGTACGACATGCTCACCCTCGACAATGCGAAATCCCGCGAGGTGTGGGAGCGAAGCTTAAGCGACAAGGGCAAGGACATCAACAAGCGATACGAATCGTTCATCATTCCGGCACCGAAGCAGATCGTGAAGACGAGCGAAGAGCTGGAGCTGGAGAAGTCGAAGCTGAGCAACCTGAACAAATTCCTGGAGCAGAAGCTGACCGAATTCGTGTCGGGCAAGACGCCGATCAACGACAAGACGTATGAAGAATTTATTGACCAGGCCAAGAAACTCGGCTCTGACGAGCTGCTCAATATGTACAATACTGCCTATACTCGCACATATGGCAAAAAGTAATCCATCTGTGCAGCAATTAGGCAATGGCAACCTAACTCTGGAAGAGGGGATTCGTATGGCCGAAGATTTCAAGGTCATTGATGTGGATGTTCATAATGAACAAAGTGATGCCGCCTTGCTGCCGTATCTGGCCGAGCCGTGGCGCTCACGCGTAGCGGCGTCTGGAATTGGGTATGCCGGCTCCGGGTACTATTCGCCAGTGGGGGTATTTAAGAAGGACTCCATTCCGGCCGGCGGCGGCAAAGCCGGAACGGACCCAGACCTGATGATCAAACAACTTCTCGAGGACCACAATGTGGAATACTGCGTATTGACCGGGGTTGTGTACAACATCTCGACGACGCACGACCCGGATTACGCAGCTGTGATCTGCTCGGCGTATAACGACTATTTGATCGCCGAGTGGCTTGGCAAGCATAAAGCGTTCAAGGGCGCCATGGCCGTCGCCACACAGGATCCGTATCTGGCCGCGCGTGAGATCGACCGCGTCGGCGGCCATCCGGACATCGTCGAAGTGATGATCTCCAGTGCCGCTCGTGCGCCGCTCGGTCAGCGCATGTATCATCCGATCTATGAGGCAGCGGAGCGAAACGGTCTACCCGTGGCGCTTCATCCGGGTGCGGAAGGAGGGGGCGGCTCGACGGCTCTTACCGCAGCCGGGTATCCGTCCCGTTACATCGAGTGGCACACGTGCTTGTCGCAAATGTTCATGGCTCATATAGTCAGCATGGTATGCGAGGGCGTATTCGAGAAATTCCCGCGTTTGAAAGTGGTGCTGACCGAGGGCGGCATTGCCTGGCTGCCGCATCTGATGTGGAGGCTGGATAAAAACTATAAGGCGCTCCGCTCCACCGTGCCTTGGCTGAAAAAGCTGCCCAGCCAGTACATTCGAGAGCATTGCTACCTCTCTACGCAGCCCATTGAGGAACCGGACAATCCGCAGCATCTGATCGATTTGTTCAATATGATCGATGCTGAGAATATGCTCCTGTATTCAAGTGACTATCCGCACTGGGACTTCGATTCGCCCGGTATGATTCTGCGGAGATTAAAGCCGGAGGCGAAGCGTAAAATCTTTTACGAAAATGCCAAAAGCTTGTATAACCTTTAATTCATGGAGGACCTTATGACGGTACATTACGTATTGGATGCGGATGATGTTCCCGAAGGCGGACATGCGGTCGTCACGGTCGAGTGAAAGAGCATCGGCATCTATAGGATCAATGGCGACTATTACGCCTTAAACAATTATTGCCCTCACCAAGGGGCGCCGATGTGCGCGGGCCTAGTATCCGGGACTACACTTCCATCAGACGTCTATGAATACAAGTACGGTAAGGGCGGCGAAATCATCCGCTGCCCATGGCATGGTTGGGAATTCGACATCCGAACCGGCAAATCTTTATTCAGCGACAAAATCTGGGTGAAAACGTACAAGGTGAGCGTTCAAGACGGCAAAGTTGGGGTTGTGTTGGAAAGGAAGTAGACCATTCGAGGTGGAATGTGAAAGATCGAACAGGCTTGAAACACCTGTTCGATCTTTTTAGTCTTTCAGGATTGTATCTGTCGTCACATAGTCAACGCCAGCTTCTATGAACATGCGAGCGTCCTCTTGCGAGTTGATCGTCCACACCGATACTTCCACACCTGCGGCAGCGCATGAGCGGATGTCCTCGGGCGTCACCGATTTGTAGCTGTAATCCAGAAACGCCGGCTTCAACAGATCGATTAACTCCAAATCGGAGGTTGTAGGAGGTTTGGAGGATAAATAACCAAGCGTGACCCCGCGGTTAATAGCGCGAACCTTCTTCAGATCGTCGGCATTGAAGCAGATGAAGCTGCATTGACCCAACATATCACACCGTTCGACGAGCTCGACCAGCTCCTCCAGATCAGAATCGCGGTGATATTCCTCGATTTCGACAAAAGCATGCATTCCGTACGATTTGCAAACAGCCAGCACTTCCTCCAACGTAGGAATTCTCAGCCCGGGGTACGCTTCAATGCGGCTGCCTGCTATAATATTCAGCTTGCGGATTTCCTCGAAAGTGTAATCTTTGGCTTTGCCCGTCCCGTCCGTCATCCTGTCGACCGTCCGGTCATGATGGACGATCCAACGGCCGTCGGCGGTGCAGTATGTATCGCATTCGATTCCCCAGAAGCCGGATTGGCCGGCCAACTCGAATGAAGCGATCGTATTCTCGGGTGCATGCATGCTAAGTCCTCGATGGGCGACATATTTCGGTAGTTTCATCCGGATCCCTTCTCCTTTGACGTATATCTGGGATTTCAACCTGGTTACAGCCCGATCGGGTGTTAAAAAACTGCATAGGAGATGTACCCTGAATAGTTCAAGGGAGTGCATGGGTACGAATACAGGATAGAAGATGTTCGTCCAGAGCAAGCGGACGTAGAGCGCACCGAGAACGTAACTCCCTCTATACAAGTTGAATAGAAAGGGAAGGAAGGTGGAGCGGAAAAGCGATAGCGGTCGCCTTTGAATCGGTTCAAACCGATAAAAATAAAATCAAAAGAACCGAAGTTCAACAGCGATTGTAGCCCACCTTCCTGCCCTCCCACGCTTCTAACTAAACTTCAACTTTACTTCACCTTTTTGAACCTGTCACTTGCCTCTTGATAAATTTTGAGCATCTCGTTCAGGCCCATATCCTGCAGCTTCTTAATGTAGTCGTTCCACTCGGCATCTATTCCGCCCTGCATCATCCATTTAGCATAATTTTTATTGGCAAAAGCGTCGATGTCCGTGAAGTATCGCAGTCTTTTCTCGGTTTCTTCCCCGCTGAAATATACGTTCGGATAAATATCCTTTACGAGGAATGGCTTGTAAATTTTATCGAGTTCAGCTTTCTCGATGGCCGACGGTGATTTGATGATCTTGGCCGCGATTTCTTTCGTCTTGGCAAATACCGAAGTCGAAGCGGGTGCCGTCGAATGCCGGAATTCATTCGAGTTCGAGCCTTGCGGTGCCGGAAGATATTCGAATTTCCCGTCGGATGTCTGCTTCAAGTTGACTCCGAGCACACCGTCGACTGCTTGCAGACTGATCAACGGATCGTACGAGTAATCAATCCAACGCATGGTGATTTCCGGATTTTTGTTCTTGGACGTAATCGCGAACGAGCCTTTACTGAGAATGCCGACCGGGAGACGGTTCCACGATTGGTCACCCTTCGGTCCCTTGAGCGGAGGCAGTGGAACGAAGTCGGTCTTATCCGGCTCCCCGAATATGGTGCTGATCGACCAGGCGCTGAATGCACCCACATTTTTATCATCGCTGCGCACTTTGGCATAATACACTTTCTCGTCGTGTGTGAAGCTCTCCTGATCAATCAAGCCGTCCGTGAACATCCGGTTGAAGTAGCTTATCGCTTCCTTGTATTCCGGCTGGATGGCGGAATATACGACTTTATCGCCCTTCATGACGATATGGTCTTGGCGATCCGTTAGACCGAACGCCCCGAACATAGAGTACAGGCCGGTGTTCGGATGATTCCGGAACGTAAACGGAATTTCATCCTTTTTGCCATTTCCATTCAAGTCGTTATCTTTGAAAGCCTTCAAAGCCGCGTAAAATTCTTCTGTCGTCTTCGGAATGGCCAGATTTAACTTATCCAGCCATTTTTTATTGATGAACAGCGCATCCCTGGAATCCGAATAACCTTCGTCGATCGTTGGCAGGGAGTAAATATGGCCATCGGGGGCAGTCAGCTCTTTTTTGTATTCGGGATTGCTGTCCATAATCTTTTTGAAGTTGGGCGCATATTTCTCGATCAAGCCCTCGAGCGGTATCAATAAGCCTTGTGAGCCGTATTTGGCGACGTCTTCGGTATCTAGAATGTAGTGGCCATAGAACGCGTCAGGCAGCTCGCCGCTTGCAAAGATGAGGTTCTTCTTCTCTTTCCAGCTGTTGCCGGGATGCATATCCCATTTGATCTGCACGTTCGTCTTGGCTTCGACCTCTTTGAAGAATGGAAGGGTGTCAAAATCTTTGGAGACTGCGCCTTTGAAGCCTGCGATGTTGAGCGTTGCTTTTTCCTTGACGATGGGGAGTCCAGTTGCGTTCATATTGGCCGGCGCATTCGACTGCTCTTTCGCAGGGCTGTCCTTCGCACCCGGTTCTTCCTCGTTACCCCCGCTGCATGCGGTCATCGTTAGCATCAGTGCGATAGCTGCAGCTATACCCGCTGTTTTATTGACCATTCAACGATCTCCTCCTAATGGAATAGTGATGTTTCACGCGAATTACCCCTTGATAGAACCGATCATGACGCCTTTTACAAAATACTTTTGCACGAAAGGGTACAGGATGAGAACGGGCAGGCTGGCCACCATAATAATGCCGTATTTCATCAATTCACCGATTCGCTGCTGCTCGGACAAGTTAGCCAGGTCGTCGATCATGTTGCCGGACACATCATTAGAAATAAGTATATTGCGCAGCACGATCTGTAGCGGATACAACTCGTCGTCTTTCAAATAAATAAGCGCCTGAAAATAGGAGTTCCAATGGCCGACGGCGCTGAACAATACCATAACCGCTACAATCGGCATAGAAAGCGGCAGTACGATGCGGGTGAAAAATCTGGTGTTAGAGCAGCCGTCGATCACCGCCGCTTCCAGAAGCTCGGAAGGAATGGTGCTTTGAAAAAACGTACGAGTGATGATGATGTTGAAAGCCGATACAGCGTTAGGGATGACCATCGCCCATATGGTATTGACCATGCCAAGATTTTTGACTAGCAAATAAGTGGGGATCAGGCCTCCTCCGAAAAACATCGTGAAGGTGATAAGAAACATGAACAGGCCGCGCCCCGGCATATCGCCTCGTGATAGAGCGTATCCTGCTGTCAGCGTCAGCACAACGTTAATGAATGTTCCAAGTCCCGTATACAGTAAGGTGTTGCGGTAGCCGAGCCATATGGAGCTGTCTGCAAAGATACGGCGATACCCCTCCATTGTGAGTTCACGCGGGAAGATCCAGAGCTTGCCCGAGTTGACCAGATCCGGATTGCTGATCGAAGCGATTATGATGAAATATAGCGGATAAAGCACAATCAGCATCAGGATGGAAAGGAGGATGTAGTTGGCGGTGTCGAACCATTTGTCGGATGTGCTGCGTGCTGTAATCATTCCTTTAACCTCCCCTTACCATAAGCTTGATTGTTTCATTCGTTTGGCCGCTTCATTGACAGTGATCAGCAGGATGAAATTGATAACCGAATTGAACAGGCCTATGGCAGCAGAGTAGCTGAACTGGCCATTCAACAGTCCTGCCTTGTAGACATAAGTTTGGATCACTTCGGATGCATCGATATTGAGGACGTTCTGCATGAGATATACCTTCTCAAAACCAACAGTCATTAGGTGGCCGATGTTCAAAATGAGCAAGATAACGATGGTCGGCATAATGCCTGGAAGATCCACGTGCCGGATTCGCTGAACCTTGTTCGCTCCGTCCATAACCGCGGCTTCGTGCAGCTCTGGACTAATTGCGGAGAGAGCAGCCAAGTAGATGATCGTAGCCCATCCAACATTTTGCCAGATCCCGGAGAAGACGAATATCGTCTTGAACCATTCGGGCTCAGCCATGAAAAAGATCGGTGATCCGCCGAACACTTCAACCGCCTTGTTGATCAGACCGGTGCTGGGTGACAGGAACAAATACAGCATACCCGCGATGACCACGGTGGAGATGAAGTGCGGCGCATAAGTAACCGTTTGCACAAGCTTGCGGAATTTGCCGTTCCCGATCTGATTAAGCATTAGAGCGAGTAAGATCGGCGCTGGGAACGATACAAGCAGTTCATACAGACTGAGACCAAGCGTGTTGCTAAGCACGGTCCAAAATTGGTTCGAAGCGAAGAAACGTTCGAAATGATCGAAACCGGTCCAAGGACTGCCTAGAATGCCTTTCACGGCAATGAAGTTTTTAAAAGCAATCTGTACGCCGTAAATAGGGATGTAATGGAAGATGACGAAGTAGGCGAGTGTCGGCAGCAAAAACAAATACAGCTCGTAGTTGCGCGCCATCTTCTTCCATGTGGCGTTCGATCGAAGCCGGATGTTCGGCTTGACGGCCGCAACCGTTTCATGCTTCGCATTGACTTTTATGTTCATCACTCCTTGTATTTGCGATGTGCCGAATATTCGGCTACCACGAACTATACAGCAAAGGAGCGGGCTCCCCTATAAGCGGTTGATGACATGAGTATGTAAGAAGTGACTAGCCGCGGCAGAGACAACAGCGCATATGTCATTTGTGTCCCGGTATATGCAGCATTTGATGTCTTATTATTGTTGCTGCTGCTGCTCGACCAGCTTTCTATATTCCCCAGGTGTAAGACCAACACTCTTTTTGAATTTCCGAATAAAGCTGGATGCATCGTAATACCCGACAGAATGGACGATATCCTTCACCGAGAAGTCGTTGGATTCAAGCATTTTTTTAGCCTGCTCGATACGTATCTCATGCAAATAGTCTGATAAGGTTCTCCCCGTGCGCTCTTTGAAATAGCGGCTAATGTAGGAGGGGGACATGGATAAATGATCGGCCAAATGTTGAACAGAAAACGTGGGCTCGCGGAAATGATGACCTATATAAGCGAGCATTGTGTCGAGCAAGCTGTCGGCCTGCTTTTTATGGTCCTGCATGAGATGGAACCACTGGGAAGCCGCGGCTGCCAGCGTCTCGGACAACTGCTCTACAGTTTCGAATTGCAGCAGGGAGACCACGTTCGGGAATAGTGATTCGCTCTTCAGACCGACGGGGTCCATTTCATGCAGCGTTTTGACGAGTGTGTTGATGACGTCGTAGCAAAGACATCTGGCCAAGACCAGGGTGGTGCCGCTTTGTTTGATTATTTCGGAAATATGCCGAATGGCATTGTTCACCTTTTCAATATCTCCGTATTGTACAGAATGCTTCAATCGTTCCAACTCATCGGCGAGAAGCGGAATAGTGGAAGCAGTGGAGTCGACGTTCATGAGCTCACCGAAAAAGATCGTCTGGTTGTTCCCTCGAATCAACTTGAAATCAACAGCCGTAGAAGCCTCGATGAATGATTTGCCGATTTGCGACAGTTCCGTATACGGATTGCCAACCCCGATCGTGACTGAGGTACGGCATCGATCGTTGATCCATTGTCGGATTCCTTCAAGCCACTCCGTCAGCACGCCATGATCCCCGTCATACGCGAAAACCACGATCCACTGCTGCTTTTCGAAGCTTTCCTTGCCATATGCTTGCAGGCGTGAATGTTCTGGCTGCTCGATATAGTCCATGATCTGTGACTTCCAAGCTGGATCGTCACCGGATGCATCAAAGATCATGACCCCGAAGCAGGGATGGTCAAAAGTAAAATGAACTTCCCGGCCCTTGAGGTTGAAGTCTTCAAGCGAATCGAATTGTCCTTTCAGTAAGCTGGACAGCAGATGGTCTTTAACAGCGAATCGATTCTGTCTGACCTTCATGTCCAGCTCCAAATTATGCTGCGACATATGATTGATGACCGATGAAATGACTTCTAATTCATTCATTCGACGTTCTTCAGGCTGCCCCCAGCGTGATTCAGCTAATTGCACTAAGCGCCTGATCGGATTGTAGTTAAGCACCATGACGAAGAAGATGGCGAGAAACCCGACGATCAGAATGACGATGGAATAAGTGAGCCAGCGTCTTCCAACGGCGTTAATGGGCTGATGCACGTCATCCGTGGGAATCATCGTCAAGTACGTCCAGCCAGTCAGCTCGGAGACGCTGCGGGAAACGAGCATCGGCGTTTGGTCCATATCGACGGTATCCGTTCCCGATTGCTTAGTGTCTATCAAAGCCTGCAGCACGTTCTCTCTTTCCAGGAATCGAGAATTTGCGGAGGCGATCACTCTTTGCTTTTCGTCGAAAACGATTGTATTTCCGCTCTTACCCGTCTGGTCGTATTTCAAATATCCGAGAAGGGAGCTTTCCTTGATCAGGAATAAGACGGTTCCATAGGGTTCTCTGCTGTTAACCGGGATCGGAACACGATACGTAATAATCCGTTCTTGGGTGGAATTTCCCATGGTTACATTCTCGGCTGGGCGAAACACCGGTTTGTTACCTATATTAATATCCGCCTGGAACTGCTCGGGACTCCAATGCTCGAATTGGTAAACATCATTAATGAATAACGGGATGTGATAAGTGCTCTCGGATGAAATGAAATATTGTCCGCCACGAATATGCAGCAGCACTTCTTTGAGAAATTCATTCGCTACTCGGTAGCGGAGCAAGGGTTTGATTTGCATCGTATGGTAAAAACCCTGCTTAAGCGCGTAGGGTGTCAAGTCTGGATTGACTGAGATTTCCGCTGCGATCCGATTTAACTCGAACAACCTCGTATCAATGGATTCCTGAATTTGCCCAAGAATATCCTCGTTGTTCTGTGTCACTTCGCGTTCCATAATCGAGACGATATCCTTATACCCTGAAATGCCTAAGAATAGGGAGGGAATAATCAAGATGAGCAAATACGATCCCAAAAATTTATAGTACAGTGACAGTTTCTTGAGCTTTCGCAAAACGGCGTGCCCCCTCTGTCGCTTGGTTTGAATGTAAGCGATTTCTTAATTTTAGTGTAATATGTACAGCTGTCAACAACCATTGGTATTTGATGAACTGGATATGTCATTTGTATCTTTTCTTCTGAGCTGCTATCCTAACAAAGATATTTTACTTATAATAATAATTAATATATAGTAAGTTATGAAAAGTAATTGAATTGAATGGAATTAGTCACATCAGGTAAGTATAAAACACAAACACTTGGAGGAAAACATCATGAAAATAGTTGCAATCGTAGGCAGTCTTCGTAAGGAGTCCTATAACTTAAAGCTCGCCAAATTTATTCAAAGCCGGTATAACGAGCGCTTTGATCTCGAGATCTTAAATATCCGGGACCTTCCGCATTACGATCAAGATAACGAGAATGATGCTCCTGTAGTTGTAAAGGAATTCAAACAAAAAGTAAAGGCTGCGGATGTTGTCCTATGGGTCACTCCAGAATACAATTACTCCATACCAGGCGTGCTGAAAAATGCGATCGATTGGTTATCCCGCGTTGACAAGGTTATGATCGGAAAGCCATCTTGGATCATTGGAGCTACGATGGGTGGGTTAGGAACGGTCCGTGCCCAACAACACTTGCGAGACATTTTGTTCTCGAGCGGCGTTTCGTCACCCATCATGCCCGGGAATGAAGTATATGTAGGGGCCGTCCATGAAAAGTTCGATCAAGAGGGAAATTTCACCCATGAACCCACTATTAAATTTCTAGATACGGTCGTTGAAAACCTCGTTGATTGGGTAAAGACTAAAAGATAAAGAATGGAAAGCCAAAAGCTAGCGACCTGAGCCTCAGCGTCGCTAGTTTTTTGTTTATTTGAACATATAAGAAAGTTTAAGTTCTTTACCGTACTGAAGTGTGGGCGGTACCCTCTTTTTAAATTGGTTCAGCGGCACGCCGCTTACAGATAAGCCATTTACTATTGGCTATTTGGGTCATCTCATCGCTCAGGCACTAATTAGCCAATTGGACTATCCTCTATTTCCTCATTGTTACCCGATTTTCCTCAAACCCAGCCCAATAACCAGTAGTAAAGCTTGCTATCTTAGAAAAAGTCGTCTTTTCTGCACATATAACCTATACTAGCACTGGCTAACTGATCGACATGCAAGGCTCGTTTAAACGAGTAATGACAGCAATTCTAGCCCACCTTGCTGCCCTCCCGCGCGCACAACTGAACTCGGGTCGCCAAGGACCGCTAGAGTGATCTTCTCTAGCAGTTTTTCTTGATAGCCAGCAGTAGCAGAAAATGAAATAGTTGTACACATATATCCATATTGATCCTAAAGTAGATTTGATACGCTTGAAGGCGGATACTTTCAGCACGAACTGGCATATAACACGCATCCAATCACTTTTCAAAGGAGGAATTTGATGAAGCGCTCAATTAGAAAGGGAATAGCAGCTGTTGTAGTAACCCTGATTCTGATGCTCCTGCTATTGCCTGTCGCTGCTTCTGCCCAAAACACCATGAAGGATGATGAGGATTACGCTTTATCTGCTTATGCTCTGCAAGAAGATGTTGGGGCGAGTCTTTATTTGAATGTTTCTCCAACACGAGCCGGGGATAGCGCTCCGGAATCGGTCGAGAAGGTGCAGCTTAAAGTGTATGATGATGAGGGTAAACATTTGTATACCCGTAACGAGACAAACTTGCCGTCACCCGGTGGGAAGCTGGCGATCTTGCTGGATAACACGGCTTTGGGGTATACCGTATCCATCGATGTCCGGATCGACCAGTCAGGTAAAAATGTGAAGCTTGAGGCGGAGACAGCCGTAACGGAGTTCGCGGTGAATGCCAATCAAGTGGTCGTCCCGGAATTTATGGGTTACGGCACCCAATTGAACATGCACCTGTATACGGCGCTTAACGACCCGGCTAGAGGCTTCACTGGCAATGAGCCGCCAAAGGAGCTTGCGAACGTCGAGGCAAAAGTAAAGGCGCTGAAGCCAGGCTTGACCCGAATATTCCTATCGCCGGTCAATTTCGACCCGGGCAACGAGAATCGGATGGAATCCTTCATCAAGACTGTGGAGCTCGCTCACCAAGCAGGCGCAATCGTCAATGTGACCTGGTGGTTCATGGAACGTGCGCCCGGAGACGATCCGGCTAAGCAGGCGCTTCTCATGCAGGAGAACATGCGGCAATTCGCAGATACGCTGATTGATCTCGTTACAACCCGGGGCTTGACGGCAGTCCAACAAATTACGATCCAGAACGAAGTGAATACGACATGGATCAAGCCGGAGCTGTACGAGCAGTACTATCGTTTGCTCGATCAATATTTAGTTGATGCAGGAATCCGGGACAGCATTCAGTTCGTGGGCGGTGACTTGGTCTTCAACAATCAACTGACCTGGTTTACGTACATGGCCGATCATATGGGTGATGTGCTGGACGGTTGGTCCGTGCACATTTACTGGAATTATTGGGATACGGCCTACATGCAGAAGAGATTCACCGATATTATGGCCATTTACAACAATATCGCTCCGGAGAAACGCAAGCCATTGTCGATTACGGAGTACGGAGTTCGGGGTCACAAGGTCTATGAGGACAAGACACCGATTATGGACGTCAACCCTTATCGTCGCGGTGCCCTGACGGCTACCCTTGCAGGCAAGTATGAGGATCTGGTCACAGCGATTAACGAGACGAACATCGCGGCTTTCGAGCAAGCCTGGTTCGACCTTCAGGCTGTAAATCTGGGCTTCGTCGGCCTGGCTAAGTGGGACGCTTACCGGGCGCAATATGATTTCAGCTATCAGGATCACTCCTTGATCGGGTATTTGTTCAATCCGGCGCCACGCGAAGACCGTTGGCCGCTCCGGCCAGCCTACTACATGCAGTGGTTGCTGGCGAACACGACAGGTCAAGGCTGGCAAGTGCTCGGTTACAACGGCGATTCCGGTGCTAAGCTGATCACACCGTTCCGCAGCCCAGATGGCGAATGGACCGTATTGGCGCTTAGCCGAGACGGAGCTGCTGCTTCATTCCACATAGGCAGCTTGCCTGCCAACACCGAGTTCAAGGTGCTGCTCTGGAACGGAGACGGAAGCGGCAAAGTGACAAACGCCGGAACCGTCAACTCGAGTGCGGCCGGTACGGCAACAGTCGATGCTCCGGCGGACAGCGTGGTTGCGTTAACGACCGTATCCGTTGTGAATTTACCTTAATCACAAGCAAATATAACTCCAAAATTAAGGGCTGCTTCACCGTTCGCGAATTTGTACTCGCTGCCGGAGAAGCGGTCCTTTTTCTTAACCGCATTTATTTGGTTTCATTAACCCCCCTAATTATTGACAGATGGTTCCCTCTCTACTACAATAACGGTGAGTCAGATGTAAATCACAATACGAGGAGATGATTGCTATTTATCCATTAATTCATCGTATGATAAGTGTTCTAGCTGCTCTCTGTTTAAGCTTTACACTGCTGCCTGTCGGCGTGTATGCAGAGTCGCCCCCAATCACGATTCACAATCCTGGATTTGAAGAACCTGTTTCCGGGAAAGCTATTCCGGGTTGGAAACAAACGTTTGGCGTTGGATACAGCGATGTGACTTATGAAGTATCTGCTGCTTTGAGTTATGAAGGCGGTTACAGTCTGCTGCTGGATGACCGGAATTCGGTTCGGGCGCTCGGATTAGAAAGCGATCCTTTCCCTGTTGTGCCTGGAGTCAGCTATTCTCTCACTGCTATGATGAAGGTTGAGAACGGTTCCATGGGTCTTTATTTGCGCTTTTTCAACGCGGCCGGGACCAAGATTGGTGAATCCGTTAACTGGCTAACCCCAACGAACGGGGAGTGGGCTAAGAATGGGACTTCCTCTGTCATTCCGGCTGATGCTGTATCGGCGACGGTATTACTCTATTCTTCTGGAGCAGGAATAACTCGCGGTTATGCGGACGATGTACAAATTCAAGAAATTGAAATGGGTACGTACGAGCGAATCGGCGGCGTTGTGCATGGGATGATCAACGCAGACTCCGAAGTGTCAGTAGAGGACGGTAAACCCGTTATTTATTCTGTATTCAAGGGGCGCGATGCGGTGCCAACCGTGTTCGCGGTCATCGACGCGTTAACTCGGGATGTACTTCGTACTTATCCGCTTCCCGGTGTCGAATCGGCATGGGGCGTAAAGGCGGCGACCGATGGCCGTGTCTACATCGGCACACATTATGACGGGGGCTTATACCGTTATACACCCGGGAGTCTGAATTTTGAGTATCTGGGCCGCTTCGGCTCTGAAACTCATGTCTTCTCGATGACAGCCGGACCGGATGGCAAAATGTTTGCCGGTACGTATCCGGGCGGGCGACTGTACGAATTCGATCCAGCGCTTGAGAAAATTATCGATCTTGGCGCTGTAGACCCGGAGCAGAAATATGTGCGGTCTCTGGCCTACGATGCCGCTCGTGATGTGCTGTATGCAGGTGCTGGCGGATCGAAGAGCCGAATCTACAAGATCAGTCCGGATGGAACACGCAAGGAGCTGCTGGGCACCATGATTCCGGGAGGCGGCGACACGGTCGCTTTTCCTTATGGCATGGATTTTGCTGAAGACCGGCTGTTTGTGAAGTTTTCCAACGGCGATCTGCTCGTCGTACGACCTGATGATACGATCGATTATTACGATCCGGACGGAATGGACATTCATTCCGGCCAAGTTGCCGCCATTCCAGGTCAACCTGGAAGAGTCGTGTTTACCTTAAGCGGACAGTTGTATGTATACGATTCGGCGACACAATCCTCATCACTGTTAAAGGAAATCGAGTCCACTATTAACTTTCATGATGGAAAATTTGTCGATCTAGGCAGCCCAGAGTGGCCCGGGATGACGTTTGTGGGAATGGGCTCCTTTGGCCATGTCATGTATTATAATCTGTCTACTGGCCGTACGGAAGTTACGCCAGCCAACTATGCTGGCTCCCCGATTCTCATTCAAAGCATTCATGCCGGACCGGACAATAAGATGTATGTCGCCGGCTATATGTCCGGATTTGCCTCGTATGACCCTGTAAGCGGAGCGGTTTCCGAGACGAATTCCTTGGGGCAGATTGAATCGTCCGTGGTTCGCAACGGTAAGCTGATATTGGGCGCCTATGCAGGATCACGCATATTGGAATACGATCCTAGTCAGCCATTCTCGGAGAGCAATCCGCACCAGCTGTTCGCTCTGCGTGAACACGGCCAGGATCGCCCGTTTGCGATGGCATACGACCCTGTGAGTGACCAGTTAGCAGTCGGTACGGTTGCGAACACGACTTCCCTTCAGGGAGCGCTGTCGATCTACGATTTTGCCACGCAGACCGTGGACGTATATAAGAATATCGTTCCAAATCAAAGTATCATTTCTTTAGCTTATAAGGATGGATTGGTTTATGCAGGCACCACCGTTTATGGAGGTCTCGGCACAAGCGGTCCAACTGAGACGAATGCGAAGCTGTTCATCTTCGATCCCCTCACCAAACAGAAAGTGTATGAGACGACTCCGGCAATCGGGCGCAAAGGTGTGACGGGGCTGTCCGTCGGACCAGACGGCATGATCTGGGGGGTAGCTGAAGATTTCATCTTTAAATTTAATCCGGCTACCCGTCAATTCGATTATAGAGTCGCTAAGTTGCGCCGTTACGCTGCCAACACTACGACATGGGCTTGGGCGTTTCTTCATCCTGGCACGGACGGGAACATGTATGGAACGTCACGCGGCCAGTTTTTCATGATGAAGCCGGAGACGAACGAGTTTGTCATTCTCGACGGAAGCCGCGGCAATTACTTGAACCGTGACGCATTTGGCAACTTTTATTTCTCCGACAGCTCGGATTTGTGGAAATACACGCCGCCAGGTTTGGACAACGAGCCGCCAACGACAACTACAGCGGTGGATCCCGTGAGTCCGGACGGAAATAACGGTTGGTATACAGGCCCGGTAACAGTAGCCTTGAGCGCAACGGATGAGAGAGTTGGCGTCGTGGAGACGGTCTACAGCACAGATTCCGGTGCCAAGTGGTCACCATATACCGTACCGCTCCGATTCGAACTGGACGGCGCATATACTCTGCTGTATAAATCAACCGACGCGGCCGGCAACACAGAGTCGATGGGGAGTATGAGCTTCAAGCTGGATACGTCTGACCCAGACATTACAGTCAATATCCCAGCAGAAGCTACCTACTATACAGCCGATGAGATAACTTTAGGCATTTCCGTCACGGACAGCGGTTCGGGAATCGATCCAGTTACGACTAAAGTCAGCTTGGACGGCCAGGAAGTACAACAAGATGCCGCCATCCAGCTGTATAAGCTTCCGCTTGGATCGCACACCGTAACCGTCACCTCAAGCGATCTTGCTGGGAATACTAAGAGCAATAGCATCGTGTTCCACACGGCTCCAGCCCAGGAATCGTTAATTCGATTGGTCGAACGCTTTGCAGCAAAGGGCTGGATTGATAATGACGGGATTGTAAACAGTCTGTTGGTAAAATTGAAAGAGGGTAATTTGCAGTCGTTTATTCAACAAGTGAAGGCCCAGAGCGGGGAGCATATACATCAAGAGGCGGCCGATTATTTGCTTCGCGACGCAGAGGAGCTATTGAGGTAATCATAGAGAAAGACATGCCATTAATAACGGCATGTCTTTCTTTTCGTATGCCCCATTGCTTAATCCATGGAGCCCGGCAAGCGAAGTGGTGCTAATTTCACCCCTGCTCCAACCGGAGAAACAACTCATTCACCTGCTTGCATAATTCATCATCATCGATCAAGCCGGACCAATATTTCTTGAGCAATTGCCTCAGTCCGACAAAGGAAGCGCTCGATAGATTCAATTCCCGGTGAAGCTTGTACGAGGACATAATTTCTCGGAATAAGGCGTAGCGGGAAGGGCGGTTCATGCCGCTGAGCGACTCTAGCCGTGTTTCCGCTGCTTCTCTTCGCGCGGGCAGGCTCAGTGTTCGCTCGCGGATGATTTGCTGCGCACGAGGAGAGATGAGATAGTCTGCCAAGAGCCGGGCCGCTTCCTTGTTCCTCGAGTCTTTGTATATCGCAACGCCGATTACGTTCAATAGAGACCGCGGTTCATAGAGATAGGGTAAGGGCGAGATGTCAAATTCGAGATCCGCAGCCTTGAAGTCATTGATCGTCATATAATTGGTCATGATCATAGATACTTTGCCCTGCATGAATAGCTCTGTTACGTCATCGCTGTTCTCCGACAAATAGCTTGGATAGATCGTTGGATCGGATATAATCCGTTTGCATAGGCGGATACATTCCAACATACGAGTGTCTGCTAACTGGAATGAGCCATCTTCCTCCGGTTCGAACTTCATCCCGCTTTGCAGGAGAAAGGCAGGCCATCGATTGTCTGATAATAAGTAAAAATACAGACCATGCTGCCTCCCGGGACTTGTCAATGCTGCCGCATATCGAAGGCAATCTTCCCACTTCCAGCTGCTGTCGGGTTCAGGGATGGCAGCCTCGCGAAAGTGCGCCCGGTTATAAGCAAGCACGATCGGAGAGAAGATGAGAGGTCTGGCATAAAGGGTCTGATTGTGTTCAAACGCATATTCGGCAAAAGGATATAGATTCGAATCGGCAGGCAGCGCTTCAAGCAAATTTAGGCGGTCATAGTCCATAATGCCTTCGAAGTCCGTGTTGTTAATTGTAAATACATCTATTTGTGCATGATCCATATATTCTTTCATGTTATCTGCATAATCAGCAGCTGTTTTCACATGAACAGTCTTGACGCGTTTGTCAGGATATATGGAGTGAAAGTCGTTCAGCAGAGCGGACAAGCAAATATCCCGTTCAATCGAGAAGCTGAAACCAAGTGTAATTGTGGATTTGCTTCCAGGTATAGGGTCAGACACACGGCTGCCGACACGGTCGATTTTGACAATGAGCTGTTCCTCGACAAGTATATCGAGTCCCTTTCGAACGGATTTATTACTTAAGCTGTACTGCTCAGTTAGTGTTTTCTCAGAGGGCAAGTATTCGCCGGGTGCCAGACGGCCCTCACAAATATCGGAACGCAAGCGGTCCACCATACCGCGAAGCCGGGACTCAAAAGATTTGCGACTTGGTTTACCAGTTTTGTTCATAAAGCAGGGAGCACCCCTTTCTTGAGGAGAGTATAGCTATTATCATAATGGATGGACTTAGAAATGTATAGCAGTCTGGTGTATATGTAAGGAGGATCTCATTAAATGGGGCTAAAAAATTAACTGTTGACAACAAATTGAATACATCTGTAAGATGAAAGAAAGCAAATATACATCAAGATATACATCAATCTAAGGTTAACATACGGAATTCGTTCAACATATACATCAGATTCCGTTGTAACCCATTTGGAGGGGAATTATCATATGTCACGTACAGTTAAAGTTGGTTTAATCGGCTGCGGTAATCTGGGTAAAATTCACGCGAAGTGTATTGCAGAGGTAGAAGGGATGGAGCTTGTCGCCTATTGCGACGTATTCGAGAAGAGTGCGCAAGCGATGCTGGAGGAGTTCGGCGGAGCATACGCAACAAGCGATACCGATCGCTTCTTTGAGGATCCGGAGCTGGATGCGATTTATGTAACAACCCAGCATGACACGCACGCTGAGTATTGTATCCGTGCGCTTGATGCCGGCAAGCATGTTCTGGTGGAGAAACCGCTAGCGATGTCGGTGGAGGATTGTACCCGAATTGGTGAAGCGGTTACCCGCAGCGGTAAAAAGCTGTTCACGGCTTTTAAGATGAGATATTACGAGCTGCTCTGGAAAGCGAAGGAGCTTATCCCGTTGCCTGTTATGGTAACGATGCAAATGATGGACAGCCGCTGGGGGGACTCCATATGGCCGAATGATCCAGTCAAAGGAGGAGGCAACGTGCTTAGTCAGGGCTGCCATTCCGCGGATGTGTTACGATTCGTCTCGGGAGGCGAGCCGGTAGAGGTGTATGCCGCCGGTGGCAATTATTATCAACCTTCTGGTGTTGTCGATAACTTGGTTGCTGTGTTCCGCTTCGACAATGGAGTAGCCGGGAGTCTGGTTCAGGGGGATTGCAACTGTCCTCCGGTGACGAGTAAATTCTTCATGCAGCTATTCGCTGAGAACAAATCGATTACGCTCAATGATCGTTTAACGACGCTTACTTATGTTGAAGACGGGAAAGAGCCTCAAATATTCCAAGGAACGGAATCCGGATTTCTGGAGGAGAACAAAGCGTTTTATCGTTGCTTGCATGAAGACACACCTGCACCGATTGATCACATTGACGGGCTGTATGCGACTCTCATGATCCTTCAGGCATTCGAGTCACTCCGAAGCGGCAAACCGGAACCAATCAAGTCTCTTGTAGAGAACTCTGTAGCAACGTCATCAGAAAAGGTAAGTTTATGATCCGAATCGCACAGACGAAACATGCCATTATTAAGGAGCCGTTGCTGTCACCCTTCGGCTTCAAGGGAGCTTATTTATCGGAGCTGTGGCAGTCCATCACGATGCTTTGGGATGAGAATGGCGCTGTCGGGATGGGCGTAGGGGTACAGAGTGTGCTTTGGTCGGATGCGCACGTGTTTGTCCGGTATGGAGAAGCAGCCGGCAATGAGATGATGGCTAACATAACCCGGTATGCGCTGAGTAGAATCGAAGGCAATCAATATGAATCTCCGTTCGAGCTGCTTGATGCAATCTTGCCGGAAGCATACCATTACGGGATCGAATCGATGAATCTGCCCGCGCTGAGAAGCACCTTTGCGCTTAATGCTCTCGTTACGGTCGATCAAGCTGCTTGGGCATTATACAGCAGAGGCAAGGGGCTTCGCTTCGAGGAGCTTGTTCCTGACTTCTATCGAACTGCCTTCGCTGAACCGCAATCTGAGCTTGCGAGTATCCCGCTGATTCCGTACGGAATGTCAGCAGAAGCTATTACGCAAGTGTTGGATGAAGGTTATTTTCTATTGAAAATCAAGGTTGGATCGGATCCGGATCAAGACGGCAATCAAGATAAAATGCTTGCTTGGGATTGCCGGAGGCTGTCGCAAATTCACGAGATCGCTTCCCGTTACGAGACGGTAAATACAGTTAACGGCAAGATTGCTTATTACTTAGATGCTAACGGTAGATATGACAGTAAGGATCGATTACTCCGTTTGCTGGAGCATGCGGATCGTATCGGCGCATTGGAGCAGGTTGTTCTATTCGAAGAGCCTTTTCCAGAAGAACAGAAAATCGATGTCCATACCATTCCCGTTCGACTTGCGGCAGACGAGAGTATCCATAACGAGTCCGACGCATTGGAGCGAATCGAGCTCGGCTATGGCGCATTAGCGCTCAAGCCAGTGGCCAAAACGATGAGCATGAGCCTGAAGATAGCTAAGCTGGCCCGTGAAAAAAATATTCCTTGCTTTTGCGCCGACTTGACCGCTAATCCAGTTCTGGCGGATTGGAATAAGAATCTCGCAGCCCGTCTTCCCTTACTGCCAGAGCTAAAGGTAGGGGTTATCGAGACGAACGGCCATCAGAATTATCGCAATTGGGAGCAGATGAAAAGCTGGCATCCGCGCGCAGGCGCTGAATGGATTGACTCGGCGCAAGGCATGTATCGCTTGAATGGCAGCTTTTATGATACCGCTGGGGGCGCGCTCGAAATTGCAGGACATTACGCATCCGTACTTACTGGAGGTCATTCACAATGAAAGCAATACGCATCGGACTAGTCGATTTGGACACGTCTCATCCCGGCAGCTTTATTCCAATTCTGCGTGATCTGGGGCATGAGGTAACGACTGTATATGACGGGGGGGTTATTAATCCTGCCGGTTATGCAGAGAAATTCGCTCAAGATAATGGGATCGCTACCGTATCCGAATCCCTCGAGCAGGTAGCGGATCGGGTGGATGCTGTACTCATCCACAGCTGCGACTGGGATCTGCATGTAGAACGGGCCAGACCGTTCGTTGAGGCGGGTAAGGCGGTTTTTATTGACAAGCCGATTGCCGGGAATGTGCAAGACCTGCAGCAGTTCGTTCAATGGGCCAAGGCTGGGGCAATCATTACCGGCGGGTCCTCTTTGCGAGTGTGTGAAGAGGTGCGGGCTTGGCGTGAAGAGGCAATCCCGCAAGAGGATTGGATATACGGCATGGTCGGCTGTGCCGTGGATGAATTCAACTACGGAATTCATGCCTACTCCATGCTGCACGGACTTATGGGGCCTGGCATTAGTCAAGTCCGTCATCTAGGTTCGGCTGGAGGTCAGCGCCAAGTAGAACTGCAATGGACGAACGGGAGACGCGGGGTGATCAGCGTCGGGAAGACGAGCGGATATTTGCCCTTCTATGCCAATCTCGTAACCCAGAAGCGTATTGATTACATCCAAGCAGATAACAGCAAATTATACAAAGCGCTGCTTGAGGCCGTCCTGCCTTATCTGGCAGGCGAAGCCCCAGAGCCGCTTCCTATGGAGCAGCTTGTGGAGGCAGAGCTGGCCGCCATCGCCGCCAAGCTCTCTGAGGAGCGTGGAGGCAGTGTGGTAACATTGAGCGATATACCGGCTGATTATGCTGGATATGACGGACCCGCGTTCGCGCGGTCGTATAAAGGGTTGAAGTATCCTTCGACTAAATAAATAGAAAATACCTGGCCTAAGGCCAGGTATTTTCTATAGGTTCGCCCAGCATCGGTGCTATCTCTAAGTGCGATAGGTGACTATCTTCCGCTAATTCTCCCGTGTGATTGCTTAAAATACCCTTGTTGCTGCTGCCATCCTTCTGTATTATGATAAAAAGAAGAATGCGGCTCAAGAAGCTCTGGTTAGCCTCCCGCATGTGTTGCTGGTGCACGCTGACGAAAACTCGCCTCGTTTTGGGGCGGGGTTTTTTTCGACTCCGATCCTTTAGTGAATTAAAGTAGATGTCGATGATTTATACACAGACAGGGCGATTCTGCTACATCTACACTACTACCACATACGATCTAGCGGTACACAAGACGATGACGAGGAGGGAATCCGGATGATTGTGGTGATCGTCGAGGACGAGAAAGAAATCCTTAACGGGATGAACGAGGTGATAGGCGAGCTTCGTGACCTTTTTGACCAGGTACATGCATTCGACAATGGCGAAGACGCCTTGCAGTATATTAACGTGCATAAGCCGAATATGATCATCACGGATATTGTGCTTCCCCGTACCTCCGGATTAGAGATGATTGAACAGATTGTATCAAAAGGATACCATCCGAAAATCGTTATTGTAAGCGGATACAATAATTTCGAATACGCCCAGCGGGGAATTAAGCTCGGTGTGCATGATTATATATTGAAGCCCTTCGACAAACAACAATTCCATACTGTAGTTGTCGGAATGGTAGACGCTATCCTTGAAGAACGGCAGCAGCTGCAGCGGCGTGATCCGGCTGCTTCCGCGCTTGGCGCGAAGACTTTGCGCGATAAATTCCTTCACGGGCTGTGCATGAAGATGACGGCGCTGCATGAACATGTGTATCATCGACTGAAATTCTGGTCACTCGATTGGCTGGCCGTCACGGATTATTCTGTTCTTGCGATCGATGTGGCAGGTCTGTCCGACCGATCTCTGGCGGAGATGGAAACAGATCTGACCAGCTTCGCTATCGGCAACATTGTGGATGAAATAATCCGTGATTATCCGCCATCTGTCTTGTTTCGCAACGCCAGGAATCAGTGGTGCCTGATCACAGGCACTGCCGAGCTGGATCGACTGACAGATGAAATCGCGGAAAAGGTAGCCACTTATCATAAAGTGACGGTGCGAATAGGGATCAGCTCCCCGACAGGCGGGGTACAATCGCTTGCTGCGGCATATGAGCAAGCAACCCGTGCTCTGCAAATGTGCATCCTTAGCAAGAAAGCGGTCAAGCAATATTATGTCTCACTTGATTTGCGTGAGGGGGAAACGGAGAATCATGCCGAGCGAATTGCCCTTTGTATCATGGCATTGGACATGTCGGGTATTGCAGCAGCCGTTGACACAATGATTAAAGAGCTGGCCTTGCGCAACCGGGCACATGATATACGAGAGCTGTCACGGGTGTGCTTGGAATGTCTGGCCGAGCTTCACGCGTCTCTTTCACAAAGATTCGCTAGCAGCCTGCATCATGTACCGCTCGAATTATGGGAAGCGCTCGACCAGTGCGATAGCTTCGAATCGCTGCGGGCCTGTATCGTTGATTATTTGCAGCAGTTGGCGCGAAAAATCTCATCCACGCACTCCCATTTCATGATCGAGAAGGCGAAGCGATTAATCGACTCTAACTATGCCGAGAATATAACGCTTCAAGGGATAGCAGAGACTTTATCCGTCCATCCTGTATGGCTGAGCCAACTGTTCAAAAGGGAATGCCAAATTAATTTTGTCGATTATCTTGCGGATGTCCGCATCGAACACGCCAAATGGCTGCTGCGCGAATCCGATCTCAAAATATATGAAATCGTCCGCGCGGTTGGTTACCAGGATCTGCAGCATTTCGGACAAATTTTCAAAAAGAAAACGGGTCTCTCCCCAAAGGAGTTTCGATTCGGACGATAAGAGAGGGGGACCGTTCACCCTATGAAAAGATGGCGCCTGCCTACCCTAACACTCTACAAAAAGCTGCTCTTCCTGCTCCTTATCTCGGTCTATGTACCGGTATTCATCCTCGGTCTATTGTCTAACAGCAGGTACGGGCATCAACTGGAAAAGGCAGCCGAGGCTTTTCTATCGGACAATTTGCAGACCAATGCTCGGCGTATAGACGAATGGTTCGATGATGTTGAACGCCGCTCTGTTGATATTTACTCCGCTGAAGCGCTGCAACGGCTGCTGCTCGGGGCCAAAAACGGAATGCCGCAGGAGGTTGACTTCCTATATGAGCTAAGCAAGGTTCGTTATGCACTTGCAGGGCCGTATGAGCTGAACATCTATCCCGTCGATCTGGACAAATATGCGAACTTCAGCTCTCTGATCGGCAGCATGCCGAGGCTGAGCGGAGACTGGTTCGAACAAGCGTTGCAGTCGGGAGGAAGGGGATTCTGGACATATGAATCCGTAGAGGTATATGGTATTCGCCGTAACGATTATTATTTCATAAGGCCGATCCGCTCGCTCAATGACCAGTTCCAGAACCTCGGGGTTATGGTCATTCGTGTGCCTAGTTCCTTGGTGCAGAATCGAATGGTTACGAACGAACGTTACTCCAGGTATAAGTTAACGATCATCGATGCAGTCGGGAACAATATGCTTCAGCCGGATTCACCGTTCAACGCTGCCTTCTTCGGGGATATGAAGACAACTGCTGATGGAGAACGTCTGCAGTCGATTACGAGCGGCGACACATCCTATTACGCTGATTCCTTGCCAATCCGTTACAATAACTGGCGTCTTGCTGCCATCATTCCGGAATCGGACGTGCTAGGTCCAATCAAGAGCATCAAGCAGTATACGTGGCTCACTCTCTGTGCCAGTCTTGCGATTATTACAATCCTGCTTGCGATTCTTACGCGCAATGTGACTGTTCCCCTCCAGACAGTCGTTCGATATATGAGAAAAGTACGACAGGGCGTGCTGGAGAGGTGCTTGCCCTATACGCAGCGCAGGGATGAAATCGGTCAGCTTGTGGGCGGGTATAATGCGATGATCGGAGGGATGCTTGATTTGCTCGAAGGGACCAAGCAGTCCGAACGTGAGAAGCGAAAGCTGGAGCTGCAAATGCTGATGCATCAGATCAATCCGCATTTCCTGTTCAATACGCTTGATGCGATCAAGTGGAAAGCGGAATCTGCCCAGCAGGCCAGCATCGCGGAGATGGCGACATCGCTCGCTGACCTGCTGCGGTTCAGTCTGAACGAGGGAGAGGAGATGACAACGCTCGAACGAGAGTTGGAGCATGTCAAATCCTACGTCAATATCGAACTGCTGCGTAAGGGCGGTTTTCAGATTATGTATCATATCCAGCCTGGTATTTTGAACGCTCCTTTCATGAAGCTGATTCTGCAACCTATTGTGGAGAATGCAATCCGCCACGGCATGGACCGTCTGCAGGGCGGCGAAGGCAAGCTGCTGGTGTCTATTTACCGCGAGGAACGGGATATTGTAAGTGTGGTGGAGGACAATGGACCCGGCGCGCCTGCGGCAGCACTGGAACAATTGCATCGGCATTTGTCCGAAGGAACGCGAGAGGGAGGGACAGGCCGAATCGGTCTTGGTCTGCGCAACGTGCACCGCAGGCTGCAGGTCAGCTTCGGGGAGAGCTATGGACTGAGACTGGAGAACAACTCCACATCCGGTCTGCGTGTCATTATTCGCCATCCGCTGCTCGACCATACTCCATAAATCACCCTTGTGAAATCATAATCCAGCCCTGTTCAAACTAACATCGAACAGGGCTATTATTTTAATTGTAAGCACCAGTCAACCAAGAGGGGGGAACATAAATGGGTAGAACGGCCCGTCTAAGGCTGTTGCGGAGATACAGTCCGCTTTATCTCATGCTGTTGCCGGGTTTAATCTACTTCGCGACGTACCGATATGCGCCGATGTTCGGGGCAATCATCGCCTTCAAGGATTTCAACTTCATGAACGGCATTTGGGGGAGCGAGTGGGCGGATCCTTGGTATAAGCATTTCAAATCCTTCATCGATTCCCCCTACTTCTCTACTATTCTGACTAACACGCTGCTCATCTCCGTCTACAAGCTGATCTGGGGAATGGCACCCGGGATTGTGTTCGCCATTCTGCTTAATGAGGTGCGATTTGCGCCATTCAAGCGCATCGTCCAGACGGTTACGTACTTGCCGCACTTTCTGTCATGGGTCATTGTGTACGGAATGCTGCTGATTCTGCTCTCAGAGACGACCGGTCTCGTGAATGTATGGTTAAAGGAGCATTTTGACTTCGCTATCCCATTCCTGACTTCTACGGAGTATTTCCGCAGCGTGCTGATCGGCTCGGAGCTATGGAAGGAATTCGGCTGGAGCGCGATCATCTACCTGGCTGCGATAACAGGCATCGATCCAACGTTGTATGAAGCGGCGCGCGTCGATGGTGCGGGGAGACTGCGTTCCATCTGGCACATTACACTACCAGGGATTCGCAATGTGATCGTGCTTCTGTTCATCGTCAGACTCGGCCACATTCTGGACGCCGGCTTCGATCAAGTCTATATCATGTATAACGTGAAGGTATATCCGGTAGCCGATATATTAGACACCTATGTATTCCGCACCGGTCTTGAGCAGTTCAACTTCAGCCTCGCCTCTGCCGTCGGATTGTTCAAATCCATGATAGGATTAGTGCTCGTCGTCGCATCTAACCGGCTGGCCAAGCGATGGGGGGGAAGCATATGGTGACACGCGGCTGGAAAGACCGAATGTACATGACAATCGTTTATGCGCTTCTTTTGCTGGCGGCGATCAGTGTTATTTTCCCGCTCCTGTACGTAATCGCTGTATCGCTGACGCCTTATGCCGAGGTGTTGAAGCAGGGCGGCTTCGCCATCATCCCGCGAAAGGTGACCTTTGAAGCCTATACAACCTTCCTGAATGATTCGAAGATTCCGCAGGCGTATGGAGTCACGGCATTCATTACGATCGTAGGCACCTTAATCAATCTTTTGCTAACGTCTCTAATGGCCTATCCACTCAGCAAAAAGGACTTGCCTTATCGCAGCACGATTCTGTTCATCGTTGTGTTTACCCTTTTATTCAGCGGGGGGATCATTCCAACCTATTTGGTGGTGAAGGCAACCGGACTTATCAATTCCGTGTGGGCCATGATCCTGCCGGGAGCGGTCAGCGCTTTTTATTTGCTCATTATGAAGACGTTTTTTGAGAATTTGCCGGAAAATCTGGACGAAGCGGCGAAGATCGATGGAGCAAGCGAGACCAGAATATTCATAGCCATTGTATTGCCCTTATCGCTGCCTATTCTCGCTACGGTTGGTTTGTTCTATGCTGTCGGTCACTGGAACGAATTTTTCGGTGCGATCATCTACATCTCAGACAACTCGAAGCATCCGCTGCAGGTTATTCTTAGGGGCATTCTGAACCAGAGTCAGATGCCGGAGCAGGACTTCGAACGAGTGCTGCCGACAGAGACCTTGCAAATGGCGGCCGTCATTTTATCCACGCTTCCGATCCTGGTTGTATATCCTTTTATCCAGAAGTACTTTACGCAAGGAGCTCTTCTGGGTTCGATAAAAGGTTAGCTTGAAACATATGAGAGGGGTATGATTCGTCATGATCAAACGTTGTCCACTCGTTATGAGCGCTGTGCTCGGAACCACTCTGGTCTTATCAGCATGCGGCGGCAGTTCCACGAAGGAAGAGGGAGCCCCATCCGCATCGCCTGGTCAGCCTTCGGCCAGCGCCTCAGCATCGGCCAAACCTACCGCACCCGTCAAGCTTACCATGCTTCGCGGCGGCACAGGCTTGCCTGCGCCAGACAAGGACGTCATTTTACAACAGCTCAACAAGGATTTGAATATGGCTCTTGAGATTTCTATGGTTCCCTCTGAATACGATCAACAGTTGAATGTCCGATTGGCAGGCGGAACACCTCCTGACATTTTTACAGTTAGCAAGAATCAAATGTTCTCGTATGCCAAGCAAGGTATGCTGCTAGACCTGACCCCTTATTTGAAAAAAATGACGAATCTGACAGATACGAATGGATTCTCGGAGACGTTCATGAAAAAGGGGCAAGTGAGCGGCAAGCAGTATGCGATTCCTTATAGACCGCTTATTCCAGTACAGACGACATTCTGGGTTCGGCAGGATTGGCTGGATAAACTGAATTTGAAAGCGCCGGCTACATTAGACGAGCTCAAGGCAGTTGCCAAAGCTTTCGTGGAAAAAGATCCCGACGGCAATGGGAAGAAGGACACGATCGGCATCACCGGCCTAGGCTTCGAGGGTACGCTTAGCCCGTTTTTCGCAGCATTCGGTGTCGCAGCCCCCGGCCATTTCATGATTAAGGATAACAAGGTTGTCTATTCCACTACGCTGCCCGAGACGGCCAAAGCGGTGGACTACATTAAAGGGATGTTCGATGAAGGCTTGATCGATCCCGAATTCCTTACCAATACAGGGCTCTCCCATCAAGAGAAGGCATTCAAGGGTCAAGCGGGCATTGTGTATGCGCATTGGGCGCACCTCAAGCGTCCGGATATGGAGCAGAAGATGAACTCGATCAATCCGAATCAGAAGTGGACGCAGCTTGACGCCATGACTGGACCTGGCGGCAAATTCGCGGATATGTACGACGAGGGTAACACGAGCGGCCGCTACGTACTCCCTAAGTCTCTGGAGAAGGAACCGGAGAAGGTAGAGAAAATTATTGAATATCTGAATTATGTCTCAGGCGGTAAAGGACAGCTGCTTGTCAATTACGGTATCGATGGCGTCCACTACAAGATGAATGGCAGTCAGATTGTTGTAGACCAAGACAAGGTGGCGGAAATCGGGCAAGCGACGATTCACCAACTTACAGGGCGAATCGAAATGGAATATTTGAACGCACGTTTCCCTGGCCAGAAAACGTATTTTGAATTCACGAACAAATTGCCGGTTATCCACATTTACGACGGCTTTATTCCTGTGCCGGATGGCGTGAACATGACGGATAAAGCCAAATACGAGCTGGAGGAGATGGTCAAGTTCGTCTACGGCAAACGGCCGTCAAGTGATTTGCCAGCCTTTATCAAGACGCTGCAATCGACCTATCAGCTCGACAAGATCATGACTGAAGCGGATAAGGAATTGAAGGCGCTTGGATTGATTAAATAACCCCCCAGGGTGGAGAGATGTAAATAGACGAGACGGGACTGAACGGGGGCGAGTTGCTCCCGTTCTCCGATTGCGAAGGAGTGAAGCTGTATGGGAGAACGAAATTACGATTACAATACGGTGCTCGCAGTTACCGCTGATTACGATGTTGTTGTGTTCGGTGGCGGTCCCGCGGGCTGCGTAGCCGCAATCCAGGCTGCAAGGGAAGGAGCCCGAGTCGCGCTAGTAGAGAAAAACGGCATGCTCGGCGGGACGACCACGGTGGCCGCAGTCAATTTCCCAGGGCTGTTCCATACGCGATTAGGGCGGCATGTCATTCGCGGGATTGGTTGGGAAATCATCGAAGAGACGGTAGCCCGCGGCGGAGCCGTGCTGCAGGATTTCTCGGTCCCTTATGCGCCGAGGAGGCACCCGGAGCATCACATTTCCGTCAATCGGTTCGTCTATGCAACCGTGTTGGACGATATGTGTCTGAATGCAGGCGTGACACTGCGGCTTCACGAGATGGCGGCTGCGGTTAGGGCGGAAGGAGACCGACAGATTGTAGTGCTCGCCGGCAAATCGGGGCTTACCGCAGTTAGGGCCCATAAGCTCATCGATGCAACGGGCGATGCCAATATCGCCTCCCTGCTGGGCTATCAGCTCGAGGAAGATGAACACAAACAGCCGGGAACGCTGATTTATCGGATGGGAGGCTATAAGCTTGCCGATGTTGATCAGGCTGCGCTGCAGCGTCTCTCGAGTGAGGCTCTGACAGCGGGTGAGCTGTTGCCAACCGATTATTCGAATCCTGGGCCTGATTTACCCCCCTTATGGAAGGAGCTGCGATCCGGCGGCGGGAATTCTAACCACATCACGGGTATCGACGCTGCTACTTCGCCGGCGAAGACAGCTGCCGAACTCAAAGCGCGGGCTGCTCTGCTTCGGGCATACCGGCTGCTGCGCCAAGTTCCGGGCTGCGAGAAGCTCCTAGTCGAGGATGTTGCCGTTGAATGCGGCATCCGCGACACGCGGCGTATTCTTGGTGAGACACGGATTACCGGGGATGCCTATAAAAACGGGTATGTGTGGCCGGATGCGGTATGTTACAGCTATTATCCCATTGATATTCACCGCCACAATGACAATACGATAGATATTCGTCCGCTTGAGGACGGGATCGTAGCGACGATCCCCTACAGTGCGCTCATCCCCCGTGAGAGCGGGGGAGATCTTCTTGCGGCCGGCCGATGTATTTCCGGAGATGCCGAAGCGCACTCAGCCTACCGCGTGCAGGCGTCCAGCATGGCGATCGGTCAAGCGGCTGGAGCGGCCGCAGCCATCGCTGCAAATCGCAGCATCTCCGTGAGAGATGTCGATGTGGAGGAGCTGCGGCGAATTTTGCACCGCAATGGCGCGGTCGTGCCGGATCACAACCCATCCCCATCTCATACTCATGCACCCAATTGAACTCATAGCCCAACGACCTCTGAAGAGATCTCTCTTCAGAGGTTTTCCTATTTTGGATCAGCACTATTCTCATCAAATTATCGTTATGCTTCTATTCGGGTATCAAAATCACTTCCCAGTTGTTCAACCTTTCCTTCCGCTGCTTTTGCTGTTGTTAGCGATAATTATAGGGAAGACCAAACAAAAACAAAAACCCGACTGCTAGCGGCAATCGGGTCATTGATCTTATAGTGCCTATGGAATGCTCTTAACTAACACATCGTCGAAGCGAGCTTGAGCTTGCGAAGCATGCAGACTGAATCCGCCTTTCCACAACAAAGTATCATAAGCAGAAAGCTCTTCGGTCCCGTTCACAAAGAACTTCAGAATTCCGCCGTCCGCAACGGCCTTGAACGTATAGAAGGTTCCTGTATTGAAAGTGAAAGCTTTCTCCGCTAACACGACTGGCGTCGCATCGGCGCGAAGACCGCTTACTACTCGCTCGATACGAAGCTTGCGGGCCGAACCGTCATTGTACACAATGAATCGATACCCGTCGTTCCCGCCAAGGGAACGGGTTACAATTCCCGCGCGGCCAGGAGCGGTTCCCCATGCAGCCACCTTAACCTTGGCCTCCGCGATCGTATCCTTCCAATCATTCTGCACCTTGGAGCCAATCTCCGAGCCGGTCTCATTCAAGCTGTCCGAGTACAATTCATAGTTATTTATCAGGAAATGCCCTTTGCCGATCTCCCACTTATCGCCATCCGCGAGCTCCGTTACTTTCACATTGTCGAAGTAAGCATCCCGTCTGTGCGAATACAACCCTGAGTAACCCATGAACACATCCGTGTCATAAGCGGTTAGCTTGAGCACATTATCCACATAAAATTTAAGCACATTTCCACTGACAATAGCTTTTAAAGTATAGGTTGTATTATTGTTCATCACGAAACTCGTACTTCCCAATATAGCGGCGGTACCATTGAAATTCTTGACAATCTGAAGCTGCGGTGTGCCGCCGTTCGTATAATACTGGAACAAGTAGTTGTTGGCCGAATCCTGATATCTTGCATACAGGCCAATCCCGTTATAGCTGCCATTGGCACCGACTGTCGTAACCTCCGACTGTACCAAGACGTCCGACCATTTCGTATCGGTTACGACCGCTTTGCTCACACCAGCGCTGTTGGATTCCCTATATACTTTGGATGTGCCTTGAGTGACAACGTTCCAGGCTCCAACTACCTCTTTCCAACCAGTCTCCAATCCGTTCTCGAAGTCCCAGTTCTGACTAGTCAGGCCTACAACATCGAAATCATTGGTCAATACGGTTGTACCTGTAGTCGGTAATGCAGTCCCGCCCACCGTAATAAAGTTTGCGCTTACAGTGAAAGTAATCGCGCTGTCATTCAGATTGACGGAAGTCACGCCTGGCGCGTAGATTGTAATGCTTGGCGTTAAGAGATCGCTTGAATATAGATTAAGAGTAGTGCCGCTGTAACGCACGGACAGATTCTGGACGGTCGCTGTTGCGCTGATCAGGTTGGTTGTTCCGTCCTTCAGTAAGGTGCCTTTGGCAATCGAGGTGCTTACAAGGCTGCCGCCTGAAGTTTTCTCAATATAAGCTAATTCACCATTGTAATTATAAGTACCGAAGCTGCGAGTGCCTGGGTTGGTTTCATGTGACAAATAGTAGGCCGAAATGTTGCCGTTATTGCCGGTGTCATGGCCGATTTGGAGAGCGGTTGCTACAGATTCTGCCACACCGGTAAGGGTTACGGTCACATTCTTGTTGGAGCCGCTTGGTTCAGGATACAAAACCGTGTCGAAGGAGGTCGTTCCTGTCGCTGTTCGTCCAAATGTCAAATACTGTACGTTGCTCTGAACGGTATCGCTTGCATGTGAGTAATAGCCGTCGGAATGGACGGTGGCGGTTAATGTGGATGGGTCCGCCGGAACAACCTTTACATTCGCTTCACCTGAGAAGCTGGTGCTCGCGCGTTTGGTTGTTGCATCCAAGCTGACGGTTGTGGGCATGAAATGCCACAATTGCCGATACGTCTCCGATGTTGTTCCCCCGGTCATAAGATCCGATACGATCCAGAAATCCGGTTTGGCAAAAAACACTTTGCGGTTCTGATTGATTGGAACATAATCCTGATGGCGGCCGTGGTAGAAATCGAACCCGCCATTCGACAACCATTTGATCGTAGAACGATTCAAATTTCCTTGAGGACGATTGCTGACTTCTATTGTATTATGAGCCCTTGTGGATTCACGCAGCCAATTGCTCGAGGCAATATCATTGTAATTATTGACACCTGGATCAACAATCAATCGTTTACCGAACGCATACATCATAAGACTCAGATCATCCGGATGGTTATGGGAGCCGGTGTAATCGGTATCCTCGTTCTCGATGGCCATGTACTTGTCGTTCGTATTCCACCCGGTCTTCATGATCGCGAAGCTGTTCGGATACAACACCGACTGGTTAGTTGGAACAGTGCCCCCAGCTCCCATAGTCGCAATATATTCGAAATCATCACGCACGTAGTAATCAGCATAGTCACTCATCAGACCAGTGATATTGAGGTCCTTCGACGAGGTATCGCCAATCATAGGCATCTCGAAGTTAGGCAAGGACAAGTCCATCAGAACCTCTCCGCCGCGCTCCAGTAATTCCGACAAATCTTGAAGAACCGTATACCCGTTCATCGCTGCCAGCTTCTGCAGTCGATTGGCAAGGCTGAGCGAATAAAGATGATAGTTTTCTGCAGGCTCAACGTTCATGCCGTCACCCTTCATGTTCTTGGCCATGTACTTATAAGTGGCCCCCTCAGAGCGCATTCTCCAGCTCTCGGCGTCTTTGAACTCAGGGAAGTACGCACCTGCACCATATATGGACCACGCAATACTCATGTACCAGTTGTTACCGCTTGTTCCTTCAATCCCATCGTAAAGCATATCCGTCATTTCCCATAGATGCTTGAGGTAGGCCGTATTCCCATTTGTGTCTATAACCGTGCTATTCTTGAGCAGGGAGTAAGTGCTGGTCCAGCTCGCCAAGCGTTTGGCCATATCCAGCTGATTATTGCCAGTTGCGAATGTAAGCAGGTTGCCCACATCAGCAATGTAGTCTAAGGAGAAATCCATCCAGGTGTCTGCATATTGGGCGCGTTTCGGATCGGATACGGGCAATGCATTGTAGGAAGGGGCTAGCACTGAGTTCATCATGAAATCCATAATGTAATAGTGGGGACCGCCGAATGCGGTAGGCTGTGCCGGGTTCCAATGGTAGTTCCAGTTGATGCCCCCGGTGAAGGTTTGAGATTGTCCGTCTGTAAAATGGAATTCATAATTCACTAATTCATCTGCAGTTGAACTGAGGGGAGCGGTGACCGGCGTGGTGCCCATGGCAAAATAAACAGGGCTGGTCCGATTCTGGTAGTAGGTTAATAGACTTGCCTTAGCGGATGAGTAGTTACCGTTGGTAACATGAGTCTTGACGGTCCCGAGTCCGGGGTAGTCGAGATTGATTTTGCTGAAGAAGTCTGCATCTGTCATATTGCTTGTATCCGTGTATGCTTTGCTTACGGCAGCTCCTGCAACTAGCAGGATAAAGACGGTGATTACAGAAACGGTGTATCGAGAAAGCGCATACATTTTAGTGCGGCCGATTCGAAATGATTCCTGATTCACTAAACATCCCTCTTTTCTTCCATGTTGGTGGCCTTACATTAAGACTTTGCAATCGATCTAATGAAGACGCTCACCTTCCTTTCCGCGAGATGCTTATATACTAAGACACGGATAAACATAAGGGGATGGACAAAGCATTGCTGTTCTTGTACAAATCGTGCTTTAAAACTTTTTAGTGAAGCAAACCTTACTAAAAGTAAACCAAACCTTACAGGTTTGATTAACTAATCTCAATGATCTACCGATGGAAAAGTGGGGGAGGGCAGTATGTCCAACTAGACAGCGGGTGAAGGAACTGCAAAACCTGCAGCTAATGCAGTTAAAATGTAAAAACAGTTTATCGCTATGAAGCACAGGGGACCGATAGTGCAATATAAGCAAAAGACAGCTGCTCGAATCGATCAGCTGTCTTTGATGCGCTAGCGAACATTATACACACAACCCGACGCAGCCCGGTTATTGTAGCTCCGCAATAACGACACGTTTCTCCCGCCTGTATTCCCCCGGGGTGATGCCCGTCAATCTTCGGAACATCCGGGTGAAGGAATTCGCATTCTGATACCCAACCTGTACGGCCACTTCGTGAATTCTGCAGTCGGTCGCTTCCAGTATTTGTTTGGCCTGCATGATTCGGATGTCGTCGAGACAGTCGCCGAAGGTTTTGCCAGTTTTGTTCTTGATATATTTGCACATGTAGCCAGAGGACAGATGCAGCTTCTCGGCAACCGCGTCCGGGCCGATGTCTTCCCCGTAATGCTGCTCCATATAAGCGAGCACATACTCGATAATCGGGTCTTTTTCCATCTTCTTGCTGGTGATCATAGCGGCAGCACAGCCGATCCAGGCTGCAAAGAAGACGTCGTACTGCTCCTCCGTTACGAACTCCTTGATCTGTTCGTAAGGCGACAACTCTTCCTGCAAATCCCCTGCGTTAATATTTTGCAGCATGAGCGCCAACAGCGTCTTGGACACTACTTCGTTCGCCAACTGCCGGTATTGCTCGGCCGTGCCGTTCAATTGAAGGCGGTTCATCATTCGCCGGACCATCAACAAACTATCCGCCTCGTTGCCGGCCGCAAGATGCGCGGTGAACTCCTTCTCTTCCGCAGGTGTCAGGTGGAAGTCCGACTGCGGACCAATCCGGTCCGTAATAATCTGCGTTTCATTGTTCAGCTTGCGTCGGCGAACCATGTCCCGCGCTTCTTCGTAAGCAGCCGTGAATCCGCTGGGGCTGCATTGCGCCGGATTAAGCGCAATGGTCACGTAATAGTAATCGCTATCTGTATCGAACACATGCTTCATGCTGCCGAGCATATCCAGCAAGGCACCCGCGGCATCCGATTCGGCGAACACAATCGAGAAAATCAGATCCTTCTCCATCTGCACGGTTTCCGACTGTGGAAACACTTGCTGCATATTTAATTGGATAAATTCAAGAATGTGCGACTTTTTCTGTTCCTCAACGACCAGCTCATGATAACGACGGGTGAAATGGAGATGAAACATAACGAAGAAATACGGTTTGGACGTATCGATCAGACTTTGCACATCGTTGCTGCCGATCGGAATGCTTTTCACTTTGTTCAAATATCCGTATTTCTTGAGCAGCGTATTTTTATGCTGAAGATCCTTATGGATGCTTCGATTGGAAGCGATAATGGTCCGCAGGTTGTCGAAAATCATATTGAATTCGTTGATTTTGCTGTCGAGCTGGATGTTTGGATTCATTTTATACATCGACTCGATAATTCTCTGGATCGGACTCTTGAACCGGATGCTCAGCAGGACAGAAATGATCAGACTAAGCAGAAGGGATAGCGCAAGCAGTACGATCAGAACTACGCTTAGGCGGTATACTTTGGAAGCGATGTTCTGGTTCGGAATGACGTTGACGTAGGTTAAGCCGGATTTCTCGCCCTTAGCGTAGAAGTAGTAGTTGTTGTCCTTCGTCAAATAATGCACGGATGGATCGAACGATAGCTCGGGCGTTGCTTGCCCTTGCTTGCCTGTGCTGTAGAAGACCGTTCCGCCGCTGTCCGTCATATAGAAAAGGTCCGTAACCGACAAATGATATTTTTGATAAATGGCGGGGGCATCGAGAAAAGCTGCTATATAATACTGCTTTTGCAGCTTGCTTTTGATAATAACAGGGAAGAACGTTCCAGCGGTTTGAATGGAGCCGTTAAAATTTCTACGCTCGAATTCGGCGGCCGGAAAGATTTTGACATGATAGTCCTCATCCATCTGCTTGGCCCAAAAATCGGCGTCATACGTGGAATTGAGGTACTGATTGGCGAACATGTCGGCTTCTTTCATCAGACCGCTTTTATCGACCAGAAAGGAATGACGGCTGTTATAGAGAAATACATTCTCTAACCCCAAATTCTTATAGATCGTGACTAACGACGTAAATTCATCAGCCAAATCGTTCATGGCAAAAAAGTTGGAGCTGTCTCGATTGAGAGCGGTTACATTTGGATTGTTATAAAAAGCAGAGGCCACTTCCTCCATCAGTTGGAAATGCTCCTCGTAATTGGACACTGTGTTGCTCATGTGCAGCTTGTTGTACGTAATGACTTCTTCTCGAATGCTTCCGGTAAAAAAGTTGAAAGACAGCGCGTTGAAAATAAAGGAAATGACAATGATAACGATAAAACCGAGCAGCAGCTTAGTAAATAACGAGTTCCGTTTCAACCGAAAAACGTCGATCATCGTCCGCACTCCCTTGCTTCAGATCTTATTGCTTCCATCATAGTCGATTTTACGGCTAAAGGGGAACAATCAATTTCAGACCCTTTATTCATTCCCGGACATTTTCCGTGGATTAAGCCCGGAACGGAATAAAGCGGCAGAAATGGACGCTATCCAAGCTTCGGTTGCAGCAGTTACGCTATACATGTAAGCGGCTTCATGCTAGCAGCTTGCTGAATTACAATCATTGGAGGGGGAATGCACGATATGAAAAAGGTGAGCCTTCTATCGGTAACACTAGTATGTGCACTATCGCTTGCTTTGTCAGGCTGCACAAGCGAGAAGGGGGACAAGGGAACACCCCAAGATTCTTCCCAACCGCAAGGAAGCTCGAAACCGCAGGATAGCGGAGCGGCAAGCGGTATGAAGGACGGCAAGTACGATCCGCCGATCACGCTGTCGACTGTAAGAGCGCAGCAGCCAACGGTGAAGTTCGCGCAAGGCGATTCGATTGAGAACAACGTATGGACCCGCGCTTACGAGAAGGAATACGGCATCAAGCTCAAAACGTTATGGGCAGTCGATCCGACTCAGATGGAACAGAAGATGAATCTGACGATCGCGTCGGGCGATATCCCCGATTTCTTCCAGGCCACGGCCACCCAATTCAAACAGCTCGCCGAGGCGGGATTGATTGCCGATATGACGGAGGCTTACAACAAGCATGCGTCGGACGGCGTCAAGAAGCTGCTGACAGAAGGCGGGGACAATGCCCTGAAATCGGCGACCATCGACGGCAAGCTAATGGCCATCCCGTTCACATCGCCAAGTAAAGAAGGCTCTCAGATGGTCTACATTCGAACGGATTGGCTGAAGAAGCTGAACCTGCCGGAGCCCAAAACGATGGACGATCTGCTCAAAATCAGCGAAGCGTTCACAACCAAGGATCCCGACGACAACGGCAAGAACGATACGTATGGCCTCGCCATAGACAAAGATTTTGCCATTCTAACCGGCTTCTTCAACAGCTTCCATGCGTATGCGGGCATTCACATCAAGGACGCTAGCGGCAAATTAACGTACGGGACCATCCAGCCGGAAATGAAAAACGCGCTCAGGAAGCTGCAGGAGATGTTCAAGGCAGGGCAAATCGATCCGGAATTCGGCGCGAAAAACACGACCAAAGTGTACGAAACGATCGCGAATGGAAAAATCGGGATGTTTTATAACGGACCCTATGCCGGATTGTTCCCATTGCAAGCAGCAAAGGACAAAGACCCGTCGATGGAATGGAAAGCGTTCCCGCTCACTTCCGTTAACGGAACAACGGCCAAATCCCAAGTCCAGCTCGGCGTGTCGGGTTACTGGGTCGTGAAGAAAGGTGTTAAAAACCCTGAGGCTGTTCTCAAAATGCTCGACTTTTGGCTGAAGACGTACTATGACAACAAATCCGACGATATTTACAAGGAGTTCAATACGTCGCCGGCGGACAATAACCAGGTCTGGCTCCTCAATGCTGTATCCGCTTATAAATCGTTCAAGAACGTCGATGAAAGCTTGCGCATTATCGAAGCGATCGATACGAAGGATTTGTCGAAGCTGACACCCGAGGACAAAGGCGTACACGAGAAAATTCAAAAGTTCCAAGCCGGCGACCGCAGCAACTGGGGCTGGAATCTGATATTCAACAAAGGCGGCTCGATGTCGGTTGCCGATCACTATCGGAAAAACAATCTGTATGTCAGCAACGAGTTTATTACGACACCGCTGCCTTCGATGATCGAGAAGGGCGCCGCGCTCGCCAAGATGGAATCCGAAGCGTTGACCAAAATCATCCTGGGGCAATCGTCTATTGACGAATTCGACAAATACGTGGAGCAGTGGAAAAAACAGGGCGGCGATGAGATTCTCAAGGACGTCAACGAGTGGTACCTCAAGAACAAGTAAGCCGGTTGGCAGACGGGGGCGACAGCTCGCTCCCCCTTCCACCTTCTCCACTCCACGGGAGAATGCGCATTCGCAAGATACTGGCAAATTGGCAGCTGCATCTAATGATTGTGCCGGGGCTTATCCTGGTGCTTATATACAGCTATGGACCCATGTTCGGGATTGTCATAGCGTTTCAGAAGTACATCCCGGCCAAAGGCTTTTTCGGCTCTGAATGGGTCGGATTGTACAACTTCCGCTATGTGATGAATTTGCCGGATACGCTCGAGGTGTTGAAAAACACCTTGTTCATCGCACTTATGAAAATTGTGGCTGGGCTGTTCGTTCCGATTACGACCGCCCTCCTGCTCAATGAGATTCTGGTCAAATTCGTCAAACGCAACGTTCAAACACTCATTTACTTGCCGCATTTCTTATCGTGGACGATCTTGGGCGGCGTGCTGATTGATCTGTTGTCTCCCTCCGTGGGTATCGTCAACGAGATTATCCAATTTATCGGGTTCGAGCCGGTTTATTTCCTCGGCAACAACGACTGGTTTCCTTACGTGTTGGTCACATCGAATATTTGGAAGGAATTCGGCTTCAGCACCATCATCTATTTAGCGGCGTTAACGAGCATTAACCCTTCGCTGTACGAAGCTGCAATTGTGGACGGGGCCGGCCGATTGCGTCAGACATGGCATATTACGCTTCCGGGGATGCGGCCGATTATCGTGCTGCTGGCGACGCTCAGCCTCGGCAATGTGCTGAATGCCGGGTTCGATCAGGTATTCAACCTATACAATCCGCAAGTATACGAAAGCGGCGATATTATCGATACTTACGTGTACCGGATGGGTCTCATCAGCGCCCAATACAGCCCGGCTACGGCGATTGGGCTGCTTAACTCACTTATTTCCTTCGCACTGATCTCCATTGCGTATTTACTGGCGTACCGATTTGCCAAGTATCGAATATTTTGAAACCTATGAAAGGTGGGAGGTGTGATGCGGGCATCCGGATGGAGAATCGGATTCAACATCTTTAACTATACTTTTATGGGCTTGCTGGGCGTGTTGTGCCTATTGCCATTGGTACACGTACTCGCCGTCTCGCTAAGTGTGAACGAAGCAGCATCAGCCGGTATAGTCAAGCTGTGGCCGGTCGGCTTCAATATTACGTCTTATTCCTATGTGCTCGGCAAGGAAGAATTTGTCCGGTCGCTTGTCGTTTCTGTGAAGCGCGTGCTCCTCGGGACCTCGATCAATATGGTGATGACGGCGCTGCTTGCCTATCCCTTGTCCAAGGAATCGGCCAAGTTCAGATCGCGCACGTTGTATGTGTGGATTTTCGTCATTACGATTTTGTTCAGCGGGGGGCTCATTCCGTACTACATGATTATCAAAGCGACCGGCTTGCTCGATACGATCTGGGCACTCGTCTTACCAGGCGCAGTGCCGGTATTCAGCGTCATCCTGTTGCTGAATTTTTTCCGGGGACTGCCGAAGGAGTTAGAGGAAGCGGCTTTTATAGACGGAGCCGATCACTTCACTACGCTCGTCCGAATTTATTTGCCGCTGTCGACGCCTGCTCTAGCAACGCTTCTGCTGCTGACAATGGTTGGTCACTGGAATAGCTGGTTTGACGGTCTTATATTTATGAATTCCCCCGAGCATTACCCGCTGCAAAGCTATTTGCAGACGATTGTAATCCAGAAGGATTTCTCCACGTTGACCGAATTGAATTCGGAAGCACTGAAGGAAATATCCGATCGGACGGTGAAAGCGGCGCAAATCTTCATGGGCGCGCTGCCCGTGCTAGTGGTGTACCCATTCCTGCAAAAGTATTTCATGAAAGGCATCGTGCTGGGAAGCGTGAAAGAATAAGCATGCAGCAGTTTACGCAAAGGAGCGAATTAAAATGAGATTCAGACAAATTCACCTCGACTTTCACAATCATGAGAATGTGCAGATCGGTACCCGGTTTTCTAAGCGTCAGTTTCAGGAAATGCTGCAGCTCGGCCATGTGGATTCGATTACCATCTTCGCCAAGTGCTTTCACGGCTGGGCGTATTACGATACACAAAAGTTCGAGAAGCATCCCGGGCTGCAGTTCGACCTCCTGGGCGAAATGATCGAAGCGGCCCACGAAATTGGCGTGAAGACACCCGTTTACATCAACGTCGGATTAAGCGAGAATCTGGCAAGACGGCATCCCGAGTGGCTCATGCGCGACGAGAACGACCGGACGACATGGGATGCGGGCTTTAAGGAGCCCGGCCTGCACGTGTTCTGCTTCCATTCACCCTATCTGGAACGCATCGTGCAGCAAATCGAAGAGGTCGTTACGAACTATGACGCGGACGGCATCTTCCTAGACATCGTTTATCCGAAGGCGTGCTACTGCCACAATTGCCGGGCGACACTACTCTCAGAAGGGAAAGATCCGAGAGACAAGCAGGCAGTTATGGAACTGGCGGAACGGGTCTATGCCAACTATACGTCGCAGGTTAACGAGCGGGTACGAGCGATCAAGCCGGGAATGGCCGTATTCCACAATAGCGGCATTCGCTGCGGGCGCCGTGACATTGCAGCGATGAACAGTCATCTCGAAGTCGAATCGCTGCCATCGGGCGGCTGGGGCTACGATTACTTTCCGATCTCCGCACGCTATTTGCAGCAGATCGAAACGAATATCGTTGGCATGACCGGACGTTTTCACAAAAACTGGGGCGAATTCGGCGGGTACAAGCATCCGAATGCCATTCGATTCGAAGCGGCTCTCAGTCTGGCGCACGGGACACGCTGCTCGGTAGGCGATCATCTGCACCCGGACGGGATCATGGATCCAATCGTCTATAGCATGGTGGGAGACAGTTACAGAGAAGTCAAAGCCAAAGAGCCTTGGTGCACGGATGTCCGTAATGTGGCCGACGTCGCCGTTCTGCAAGTCGAGTCGCTTGGTCCTTCGGAAGAACGGATGGGCCGCTCCGATATTGGCGCATACCGGATTTTGCAGGAGGGGAATGTGCTGTTCGATTTTATCGATACGGAATCGGACTTTGCCCTTTATAAAGTAGTCATATTGCCGGATAAGGTGCGGATCACGTCCGAGCTTGCCGAGAAATTGACGCGTTATTTCGAAAGAGGCGGTAAGGTGCTGGCTACAGGAGAATCGGGGCTGAATGAAGCAGGTGATGCGTTTGCGATCGATTTCGGCGTAAAGTGGATCGGTCCCAATCCGTTTCAGCCCGATTTTTTCAGGCCGCATTTTGCGACTCGCAGTTTGGGGGAAGGCGCCTTCGTCTTCTATGCACAGGGGCAAAAGGTCGCTCTAAGCACGGGTGGAACGGAATTGGGTGTAAGAGAAGATCCTTATTTCAACCGTGATGTGAACGCCTACTACTTCACTCACACGCCGAACAGCCGCAACGATGCAGGGCCCGGAATGGTCGAAAGCTCGAACGGGATTTACCTCGCTTGGAACGCATTTCACGATTACGGGGAGAACGGAAGCCTGTTCGTCAAAGAGACGATCCTGCATGCGCTTGACCAGCTCCTCGGCAACGGCAAAACGCTCGCTACAAACTTGCCGGCTGGAGGCATTGTTTCCCTGCAGCATCAGCCGGGCGAGTCGAGATACGTGAATCATCTCTTGTACGCATTACCGGTCAAGCGCGGCAAGGATATGGAGATAATTGAAGATATAACACCGCTTTATGAGATCGACGTTGCACTGAACCTCTCGGAACAAGTGGACCGGGTGTACCTGGCGCCGCAGCTGGTAGAGCTCCCTTACCAACAAGAAGGCTCGACAATCCGCTACAAGGTTCCGGTTATCGATTGCCATCAGATGATTGTCATTGAGTATCAATCGATGGCGGTCAAGTGATCAACGATCCTAGATTTCCGTCTTCTTGGTGAACATCCCTCCGCTCTGTGCGGCAGGGATGTTTGGATTGCGGGAGCCCTTTTTAACAAAGTGGCGCTTGACCTGTCAAAGATAAATTATATATAATTTAATTATCATATATATAATATTGCAAGAAAGGAATACCCCTATGACAATCTTAATAACGGGTGCGAACGGAAAAATCGGCACCAGATTGCTTGAGTCCATGGTCGTCGATCGTGAGCTGATTTGTCTCTCGCGGAATAAACCGACGGTAGACGCCCCTTATGTAAAAGGAAATTTCGATTCGTTCGAGGATTTATGCAAGCTGGATGGCTATCAGATACATACCGTGATCCATCTGGCAGCTGTTCAAACCGGTTTTTCCGAAGACGAGATTTTTGGCACTAACTTACTGGGGACGAGGAGGTTGTTCCGTTACTTGATCGATCGGGGCTGTAAAAAATTCATTTCGATCAGTTCGATTGCGGCGGTTGGCTGTCTGGATATCAATTTTTTCCCCTTGCAGCTGCCGATTCCTGACGATCATCCTTGTTTGGCAACGGACGCGTACGGCACCTCCAAAGCCCTCGTCGAGGAATTGAACAAGTATTCTAACAGGAAGTCGCCGGCAACGGATTTTATTAATTTACGATTAGGTTCCGTTGTGGAAAACGAAGAGATCTGGGATCGCAGCGAGGTCAAACGCCATTCTTCCTTGAACATTCCATTCGCGAATTTAAGCAAGGTACTCATGTGTGATGTGGTCAGAGCGATCGCCACAGTCGTTGATGCACCTCTTCAATATGGGGTTCGTACATATAATGTGGTCGGCAAGCAAGCATGCTGCGATCATCCTGTTATGGAGAAAGTGGAAAGTATATTCGGCGATCGATTAAAGAACGTGGATCTCTCCTATTATCAACAAGCAGGCAATGAGATCGCTTCCTTGTTCGACATGACCAGAATAAAAAATGAGCTGGGATTCGAACCTGCAAGGTAGGGGAAGACAACTGACGCAAATAGGCTACCCTTCAGGCTGGAATGGACACTTCCTGAAGGGTAGCTTTTTTCTGCATCCTAATCATTTGCACACCATCCTGCCGAGGAATGGTCCTCTCCTGATTATTCGGCTGCGGGAGCTTCAAAGTACGGTTAGGATTATAGACGGCACTATGCGAGAGGGGCTACTTTAAGGATGAATCCAATTACACAATGTACAGAAAGGAGGCATACTTCCATTGGCCGTACTCATGCGCAACAAATGGCTATATGCGATGCTTCTCCCCGGACTGATTTATTTCCTTATCTTCAAGTATTTACCGATGTGGGGGATGTTCATTGCATTTCAGAACTATCAGCCGTTTTTGGGTATACTGGGCAGCAAATGGGTTGGCTTTGCGCATTTCGAACGCTTTTTCAGCGACTCCGATTTCTGGATGCTGTTCCGCAATACGCTCGTGCTGGCCTTGTACAACATCGTTTTCTTTTTTCCGCTGCCGATCATTCTTGCTTTGTTATTGAATGAATTGCGGTTGGAAGCATTCAAACGAACGATTCAAACGATCATTTATGTTCCGCATTTCATTTCCTGGGTTGTCGTGATAGGCATCTGCTATACTTTATTTACGATTCAGGACGGGATTGTCCCACACCTGATGACCTCGACAGGCTTGAAGCCGGTTGATGTGCTGCAGAGCTCGGAATGGTTCCGGACGATGGTTACTTCTCAAGTGATCTGGAAGGAAGCGGGTTGGGGAACGATTATTTTTCTTGCAGCGATCAGCGGAGTCGACCCTCAGCAATACGAGGCTGCGACGATAGACGGAGCAGGCCGCCTTCGCCGGATGTGGCATGTTACGCTGCCTGCCATCAGAAGCACTATTATTATTCTGCTTATTTTGCGACTAGGCCATTTTCTGGATACGGGCTTCGAGCAAATCTTCCTGATGCTGAATTCCTTGAATCGGGAAGTGGGCGAAGTGTTCGATACTTATGTGTATACGGTTGCGATCCAACAAGGCAATTACAGCTACAGCACGGCAGTAGGGTTGTTCAAATCACTGATCGGGGCGATCCTTGTCATCGCGGCCAATTACGGAGCCCGTAAGGCAGGGGAGGATGGCATATTTTGAATACGCTTAACTCCATGAAACGGTGGTGGCTCCCATGACTCGCAATTTCTCCTTTTCCAGCCGTTTATTCGATACGTTTAACGTCATTTTTCTCAGCGCGGTTTCGCTTGTAACTTTGCTGCCCTTCCTGTATGTCATCGCCAGTTCTCTGGCAGCTCCGGAGGAGGTAGCACAAAAACAGTTTCTGTTGTTTCCAAGCAAGTTCGATTTAAGCGCCTACAAGTACATTTTCTCGACAGGTGCCATCACCCGAAGCTTATGGGTCACGATCATGATAACCGTATTGGGGACGATCACCAATCTGTTAATGACCAGCCTAATGGCTTATCCTCTCGCTAGAAAAGATCTGGGTTACCGCCGAGGCGTACTGTTTCTTGTCACGTTCTCGATGATTTTCAGCGGCGGCATGATTCCGACATTTCTGGTCGTCAAGGCTGTGGGAATGATGGATTCCTATCTGTCCCTTATCGTTCCGGGAGCAATTAGCGCCTTTTACCTGATTGTGCTCAAAAACTTTTTCCAGCAGCTGCCCGATGGCCTGGAAGAGTCCGCTAAGATTGACGGCTGCAACGATTTTCAGATTTTCTACAAAATCATCCTGCCGCTGTCCAAGCCAGCTTTAGCGACATTAACGTTATTTTATGCTGTGTCCCATTGGAACAGCTATTTCTCAGCCGTGCTGTACATCAACGATGCTGCCAAATGGCCCATTCAGGTGCTGCTGCGGCAAATTGTCATCCTCTCGCAAGGGGGATTCGGCGATTCGACGCAATTCAGCGATGCGTTCGTGGTCCCGCCTGCTGTAACGATTAAGATGGCAGTTATTGTAGTATCCATGGTTCCTATATTGTGTGTATATCCGTTTTTGCAAAAACATTTTGCCAAAGGGCTCTATCTCGGTTCCGTAAAAGGTTGAGGGTACCGCGGGTATCGTGCTTAAACTATAAGGAGGGTTTAAGAATATGAAAAAAAAGCTTGCCACGATTAAAAGAGTATCTCTCATGACAGCAGCAACAGGTATGCTGGTCGGGACGATTGCAGGCTGCGGTACAGCCGATTCGCCCAAAGCTTCGCCAGGGTCTTCGACTGCCCCAAGCGCGACAGCTACCGCCAAGAAGCAGGTAACTGTGTCTATCATGGTCCCGCAGTTCACGACCGAGCCGATCAAACCCGACAGTGCGGCAGTTAAGAAAATTGAGGAGTATACCGGCGTTAAATTAGAGATGAACTGGGTCGTGGGTGCGGCCTACCAGGAGAAGCTCAACGCCACCATCGCCTCCGGCACGATGCCAAAGGTATTGACCGTGACCAACAACAAAGAGGCGAACATCGTCAATGGCGCCCGCTCGGGCATGTTCTGGGAAATTGGCGGGTACTTGAAGGACTATCCGAATCTAAGCAAGCTGAATACGCAAATTGTTAACAACATCTCCATTGACGGCAAGCTCTACGGATTGCCGCGCACACGACCGATTAGCAGGCAAGGAATTATATTCCGCAAAGACTGGCTCGACAATCTGGGGCTTCAGCCTCCGAAGACGACCGATGATCTCTACAACATCCTGCAAGCGTTTACGAACAAAGATCCGGACAAGAACGGGAAGAACGATACGTTCGGTCTGAGCGATCAGGGCATTGCCTTTAACGATTTGGCTATTTATTTTGGCGCTCCCAACAAATGGGGCGTACAAGCGGGCAAGCTGATTCCGGATTTCACCACGCCTGAATATTTGGAAGCGATGCAATTCACCAAGCGTCTATACAGCGAGAAGCTGATGAACCAAGATTTCCTGATCGTCAAGGACGGGTATGTAGCCAACATCAATCAAGGCAAAGCCGGGGTAGTGGTAACGTCCGCCGTTGATGGTGTAACAACCGCCTTGTACGCAGATTTGAAGAAATTGAATCCGAACGCGGTGCTTGATATTACAACAGGGCTGCGAGGACCAAAGGGTGAGTATTCCCTAGGTGGTGCTGCCTTCGCGGGCACACTTATGTTTCCGAAGAGCAGCGTAAAGACGGAGCAGGATTTGAAGGATATGCTGCAGTTTTTCGATAAAATGACAGACCAGGCTATGATCGATTTGACCTTGTACGGTGTAGAGGGGCACACATACACGCTTGAGAATGGAGTCCCTAAGATCAATTCGGATTTGTACAACAACGAAATCAACCCGCTGAATCAGATCATGGTGAAATTGGGCATGTTCGGACCTAAGAAGGGCGATTCTCCTATGGAGACCAAATGGAAACAAATATTGGTGGAGAACGAAAAGAAGGCGGTGTTCGATCCAACCGTACCGTTCATCTCACAAACTTTCGTGGAGAAAGGCGCTCAATTGGACAAACAGATTCAGGATGCGCGCAACAAATTCATCATTGGGGAGCTGGACGAAGCCGGATGGAAGAGTGCGATTGACACGTGGCGCAAGAACGGCGGAGACAAGATTGCGGAAGAATATTCGGTCGATTACGCCAAGGCTCGCAAGTAGACGGGAGAGGACAAAATGGGCAACGATTTGTACAAACGGACGTTTCGCAGAGGTTTGTTCGATTTTCATGCAGGTGAAGCCATTCCTGAAGTGACGGTGGACGTGGAGAAGTATATGGCGGGCGCCGCTGCGGCCGGCATCCAGACGATTACGTTCATGACCAAGGATGCGTTCGGCAACAGCTATTACGATACACGAATCGGACATAAGAACGCCAAGCTGAAGGGAGATTTGCTGGCTGAAGCGGTCGAAGCGGCCAAGCGTCAAGGCATCCGACTGATCGCTTACTACAACGTAGGATTGAACACTCATGTAGCTCAGCAGAATCCCGATTACCGGCAGCGCACGGCGGATCAACAACCCGTGTCGGAAGCGTTCGGGTTCTACGACTTGCTGTGCATGAACTCTCCTTATCGGGATCATGTGTATGGCCAACTGGATGAAATCGCCAAGAAATACGAGGTATCGGGGTTTTTCTTCGATATATCTTATGTATGGGCGAACAGCTGCTATTGCGGGTATTGCCAGAGCCGATATAAGTCGCGATACGGATGCGCAATGCCGGTATCGCCTCAGCCGGGTACGAAGGATATGGCGCAATGGCAGGCATTTCGGCGGGATATCCGGCTTCATTTCATGCGAGATGCGGCAACACGGCTGAAAGCAATTAATCCGGACCTGCTGATCGGCTGGAATCATGCGGGCGATCCGCGATTCGGACAAGTGGAAGCAGACCAGTATGCCGATTACTTCACGTCCGAATTCCATCCACCTCATTACGCTTACGGCAGCCTGCTTGCCCGCTGGAAGCGGTCGTTCGACAAGCCGTTCGAGCTAATGATGCCAAGCGAGATGGGCAGCTGGGGGGAGTGGACGCTTGCGCCCACTCCAACCTTGATGACGACAGCGGCGATCGCTGTCGCGAACGGCGGCTCCATCAGCTTCGGGCACGTCGCTTATCCTTCTGGCGAGTACAAGGGAGTCGTGCCCGCCCCCGTCATGAGCGCTATCGGGGAGGCGAATGCATGGGTGAAGTCTATGGAGCCGTGGCTTCTTGAAGCCGAGAGCGAACCGATGGTCGCCGTCCTGTATGACATTGGGAACAAACGCATGCTGGAGGACTCCGCTCTCGCTCGGTGCAAGAACGAAGATCACCTCCAGGGCATTCATCGCATCTTGACCGAGGGCCATATCCATTTCGATATTATTGATGAAACGCATTTGCTTGAGAAGCTGGAGCGCTATGAGCTGTTAATTGTGCCTGATCAGGCGTATTTATCTGATGCCGTTCAACACCGCATCCGTAAGTATGTGCAGGACGGCGGTCGTCTGCTCGCTTCCGGGCGTACATCGCTCTACAAAGCGGATGGTGAACGAGAGACAGACTTCGGCTTGGCAGATTTGTTCGGTGTCCAGTTTCAGGATGTGTCAACCTACAGCCTGTCTAATCTCGATTCAATCGACGCGAGCATTGCGGAGGGTGTTCCGAATATGCCTATTCTGCTAAAGCAGGAAGGACAATCGTCGCTGCGGGTAGTGCCGACTTCGGGGGAAGTTCTGTGCGGCTTCATGGAGCCTGCTGTGGAAACGACAGTGAAGCGGCATGTGTACCATCAGCACGCTCATCCTGCGTACAGCACCCCGGATCCTGCGATAACGGTCCAAACCGTGGGACAAGGGGCATGTCTATACATGGCCGGGCCGATTGAGGCCTCCTATTGGAGCTCGGGTTCGCCTTGGCTGCGAACCGTGTACTTGAACAGCCTGAGGAAGCTCTATCCCAACCCGAGGGTCGTCGTTCAAGCACCGCTAAGCGTAGAAGTCAACGTCATGCGGCAGCGGAAGTTGTCCCGTCTCATCGTGCATCTCATTAATGTTCGGGAAGACAAGGCGGCGGGCTCCAAGTCGTTTATCGAGGAAATCGCTCCTGTAATGAATATTAAGGTGTCTATTGGCGGGCAAGCGAGTCGTGTCTTGCTGCTGCCGGAAGGCCAGGAGCTCGAGTTCACGAAGGAGCAGGAACGGATTTCCTTCGTCGTTCCCCGGATGAATCTGCATGCGGCGGTTGTTGTCGAGGGAATAATGGATTGATTTGTCTGTGGTTCCCAGGCAGGGGAATCCGGCTCGGCTCCCGAATACGTCTTAGAAGAGCATGATCTGTAACCCCTATTATCTTAGGGAGCGAATAGAGGTGGTGGCATGAAATCGAGGTCTCCCCGATTTCTGATTCGGCTAATGGTCATCAGTATACTTGTTGGTACCATACCGGTATTGGCATTGGGCAGCTTTGCCTACTATTTCTTCTCCAGCAAAATTCAGAAGCAGGTGGATCTGCACAACGTTCAGCTGCTCACGGAAACAGAACTGCGCCTGGAGCAGCTCTTCATGACCATCGATTTCTATGTCACGCAGCTGGCTAATTCGCCCTTGCTGCAGGACGCTGCGGATTGGGAACTGTCGAACCGAAGGTTCCAATCGTTTCAGGAGCTGTCTGTGCAGTTGTCCCGTTTGCAAAGCTTCGAGATGGGAATCAGTGATGTATTCTACGTCAATTTTACCAATAAATGGGTCATCGACAATCGCGGGACAGCCGGGTTGCCGGATCGGGCAGACCGCGACCTTTTGGCCAGCTATGCGGCAAGCAACCGATCTTCTTACTGGATGAGCGAAGGCTCGGACGGAGAGGTTCGGGGGCGCTCGGTATTGCTAATCAAGAAGACACCGTTAACTTCACTCTCGCCTTCGGGCGTACTAGGAATTCGAATCCCCCGCTACGAGTTGGAGAAGCGGATTCAGGCTACTGGAGGAAGCGATGTTCAGTTGATCGCCAACGCTAGCTTCGATGTGTTGGCCAAGACGCAAGGAGCGCTGTTGCTTGGAGAACGGCTAAGTCCGGAGTTCGCTGAGCGTGTGACCAAAGCGTTAGAGGGTGCCCCGAGCGCCATCGTCCGCTATAACGAGCAATACTTCACAGTGGTGAAGAAGTCCAACTATAATGGCTGGTATTACTTCTCCTTCTACTCGAATGAGGAAATCACCAAAGATTCCCGAACAATCCGTTGGATTACCCTGCTTGCTTGCGTGGGGGTGCTGCTTCTAACGCTCTTGGCCGCTACGATAATGAACCGCCGGGTGTATGTGCCCATTCGCCGGCTGTATGAGGCCGCAGGCGGGCAGTCGATAGCAGGGAAGGGGAACCGGCCCGATGAGTTTCAACTGATCGGCACTCGAATCGAGTCGCTGATCTCTGTCCAGGATCGCATGAATGATCAGATTAGGGGGCAAGCCCTCCAACTGCGGGAATTGTTTCTGTTCAAGCTGTTGTTGGGCGAAGTGAATCCGTCGGAAGTGGAGCAGAAGGCGCAGTTTTATCAACTGGACTTCAAGTGGAAGCAAATGAAGGTCATAGCGGTGCAGTTCAGCGACTGGAAGCAATCCAAGTATGAGGATAAGGACTGGGAGCGGCTGATGTTTGCCTTGAGCAATATCATGTGCGAGCTTACTCCTGGCGACAGGCGGCTGGAGCCCATTATTATCGGACAGTATCAGATCATGATCGTCGGCACCGACCTGGAAGATGTTGAAGCGTTCCGTGAGTCTATGGTTATGTTCGCGAACCATTTGAAAGAATCGGTTCACCTGTATTTGGGATTGACGACAATGGTCGGGGTAAGTAAGCCCTATGCTCGATTGTTGGATACGCATAGAGCTTTCAGGGAAGCGAGCGAATCGCTGAAGCACCGGAGCGTTACGGAGGAGCAGTCTTTGTTCTTTTTTGGCGATTTGTTCCCCGGTCGGGACGTTCGAGTTAAGTATCCGGCTGCTCTAGAGAAGCAGCTGTTCCAGGCGGTGAGCGAGTTGGACCGGACGGGCGCACAAACGGCGCTCCGCGGTATCACCAAATGGCTGCTGGCTGAGAATGTCAATTATCGAGAGCTGCAGCTGCATTTGGTACGCATATTGATCGGCCTTGTCGGCGATTCTCTGTATTCGGAGGAACCGCTTCGCGGGTTGATGCAAGGCAACAAAACCGTGTTCGAGCAGTTGTTCGAGCTGGATGCCATTGACGATATTGAAGTGTGGTTCGAGGATCGCGTGCTGACGCCGCTCATGAACTGGCGAGAAGAGCAGTCTCAGCGACAATATAAAATTATTACAGAGCAGATGCTGAAGCTGGTCCACGAACGCTACGACTCCGAATTGACACTGGAGAAATGCGCCGAGCAGCTCAATTTTCACCCGGACTACTTGCGAAGGGTGTTTCGCCGAGGAGTCGGGGTGAACTTTAGCGATTATTTGGGCGAATACCGTCTGAACCTGTCTAAGGAACTGCTCAAAAATACGGAAATGACGATTGCGGAGATCGCCCAGAAGATGAACTACCAGAACTCGCAGAACTTCATCCGCTATTTCAAGAAGACAGTGGGCATCACGCCGGGGCAGTTCCGGGAACGGCTGCATCAATCGTGAGCTGTATGAAATGATGTTGTTGAAAACAATGAAGGCGGCCGGCAAATGCTATGGCCGCCTAAAATTTACTCAATTAGTTTATTAAAGATTTCATTCCATGTCATAAGGTTATCACTTTGTACAGGAGGCGTTCCAACAACTTTTTGGTTAATGGGCATAAGCGGTTCAACAAATGTAGATACCACGTTTGGACTTGAAAAGAAGCCGATTACCTTCAATGTTTCGGAACCAGTGTTTCGAACATTGTGGGGAACCATGGTAGGAATAAGAGCCAGTTCTCCTTTATTCAACTGACCTTTTTCATTGTCGAGAGTTGCTTCAGCTGATCCTTCCAGAATGAGAATAATTTCTTCAGCATTATCTGTATGAGTACCGAGACTATTTCCTGGTTCGATCTCAAAGTAAACAACAGACAGATTCTCTGTTCCTGTGCTTTTGTAAAGCGGGAAGGCTGCCCTTTGTTTTGTATTCGGGTCATTTTCAAACCAACATTCCAAAAGTCGCAACGAGTTGAGATTTGATGTAATCATTCATGAACCTCCAGTTCTAAATTAAAAATATAAAATCAATCGTTTACCATGATATATAATTAATCTTACAAAATACTTACAAAGCACAACATGGGAGCGGGCCTGTCAGGGTCGTCCTTCAGGCAAGAAAGGAGCCCCAATGCACACCTACAACCTTTTCGAACATCTTTTATTCCCGCCGACTTTTTTGAATAGACAGAAGCTGGGGTGCCAACTGGAAGGAAAGACCGTTCTTATAACGGGCGCAAGTTCCGGAATAGGAGAACAGCTTGCTTATCTGCTGTCCGACATAAAGGTTCATCTGATATTAGTGGCCAGACGAGAGGACAAGCTTCAAGCTATGAAAAGCGATATTGAAACAAAAGCAGCCCAAATAAGTGTGTTCCCGGCCGATCTTCGAAATCAGAAGGAGATGGAGGGGTTGCTCACTTTTCTCCATCAGCTTCCGGATGGGTTGGATATCGTCATAAGCAATGCGGGTCATTCCATCAGGCGATCGATTCATCAGTCCTTGGACCGCTATCATGATTTTACTCGCACGATGGCGATCAATTATTTTGCGCCGGTTCAACTGCTCCTGTCTACCCTTCTTCTTCTTGAGAAAAAGCAAGGGCACATCATCAATGTCTCGACAGTAAATGCTCTGTTGCTCCCCCTTCCGCATTGGGCGGCTTATCAGGCATCAAAGGCTGCTTTTGACACTTGGTTTCGGTCTGCCGCTCCCGAGCTGAACATGAAGGGGGTCTCTACCACCTCAATCTATCTTCCGTTAGTTAGAACGCCCATGATCCTGCCAACTGCTGCTTATCAACAATTGCCGGCCATGTCCCCGCAGCACGTTGCAAAGCTTATCAGCAAGTCCATCTATACCAAAAGGAAAACATACAAACCGTGGTGGTTGATTTTCGGGCAGCTTGCCTCCGTACTTTTCAGAAGGGGTTGGGAATTTGCAATTCCGAGAATGTTAAGGAAAAAGGGGAACGACAATGAGGGTATATAAACTGATCTATGTTTTATATTTAATCAGACTGCTTTCCCCCTTAGCCTTAATCCGGTTAACTTCTGCCATCTATAAATATGGAATCAATCTGATGGCACTGCTGAATTTCTCAGCCAGAACCTACGGGGAACAAATCGCGTTAGTAGATGAACGGGAAACCCTAACCTATAACCAATTGTTTGCACAGTCCAAAGCGCTTTCGGTAGTTTTGAGGGAGAGGTATCAACTTGCGGGCGGCAAGAGGGCGGGTTTTCTGTGTAAAAATCATGCTTCCTTGGTGAAAGCCATTTTTGCAGTTTCTTTATCGGGGGCGGATCTATATCTGCTTAATGCGGAAATGAGCGAGAGTCAGTTGAATAATATTCTAGAGCGCCATGATTTCGACCTCCTGGTCCATGATGAAGAACTAAGTTCCTTGCTTGAGCAATCTTCGTATACGAAAGCCAAAATGTTGAGTTATCATGATACATTTCCAGCGATAAACAACTTACTTTCTGCAACCATTTATGAAGAACAAAAACGACACCGGACTTCCTCGGGGAAACTTGTGCTGCTGACCGGCGGGACCACAGGAAACGCCAAAGAAGCGGCGCATAAACCTTCGCTATTCAATTATTTGGATCCTTTTGCCGACTTCCTTACTCGATTGAAAATTTTAAACTATCATACTGCGTATATTGCGACGCCCATTTATCACGGCTATGGAGTAGCGGTACTGCTCTTATTCTGCGCTTTGGGAAAGAAAGTAGTTATTCATCGTGGATTCGATGCAGAGAAAGCATGTCGGTTGATTCGGGAGCACCAGGTTGATGTCGTAACGGTTGTCCCCTTAATGTTACATAAAATGTTAAAAACCAATGCGGACGATTTGAAGTCCCTCTCTTGTATAGCTTCAGGCGGGGCAGAGCTGAGTCCCAGACTGGTAAATGAGACTTTGAGTCAATTGGGCGACGTGTTGTACAACCTGTACGGTACTTCGGAAGCGGGCTTGAATATCATCGCAACTCCACAGGACTTGACCTACTCCGCAAATACGATTGGCAGAAAGATTAATGGCGTTAACTTAACAATAATGGATGATCATAAAGAGGAAGTTGAAATCGGCAGGGTAGGTCAATTTTGTATTAAAAACGAATGGTCCATGAGAAACGTTGCTAATGCCTGGATCGAAACCGGTGATTTGGGCTATCGAGATGAGAACGGCTATTACTTTTTGTGTGGAAGATTGGACAGTATGATTGTTTCAGCAGGGGAAAATGTTTATCCTCTTGAAGTGGAACAGGTCCTGTTCACTCACCCTCAAGTAGAGGACGCGGCCGTGATCGGGATTCGCGACGAGCATTTTGGACAGCGATTGAAAGCTTTTGTCCTTCTGGTCCCTCATGCGGAAACGACAAACGAGGAGCTTTTTGAATGGCTGCGCTCCAGACTGGCAAGATATCAGCTGCCAAAAGAAATCAGCTTCGTCGATCATTTGCCCTATACCCCCTTGGGTAAACTGGATAAAAAGCTGCTTAAATGAAGGAAGAAGTACTAGAGAAAAACAAAATGGGCAGTCGCGTCAATTGACTGTCCATTTTGAATGTATCACGGGTTAAGCTCTTACCTTACTTTCGAGTTTACCTTTATGGGCTCCGTTGCAAAATGGTTTGTTGGATGACAGCCCGCAACGACAGAGATAAACTTTGTCTTTTGTTTCCATTTGGTTTCCTTCTCCATCAATCAAGGTAACTCCGCTTACCAATAAAGGTCCATCATCAAATATTTTAATTTCCGCCATAACTTTGCACCTCCTTTTATAAATTGGTGGCTTATATTGCGATATTTATTAATTATATTCGTTATTCCTGGTGATGTTGTTTTCCTTTTAATATATGATTGAGGAAATGTTCTGAATGGTTGATATCGGAGGGAGGTTGGTCCAATTGAGTGTAAAGTTTCGTCTGAGCCAACACTGGACAACCTTAAGGAGTTTAATGTTTTACCCTATCTTGTTCAGGAAATGATTCCGCAGATTTTAAAAGAAGACAAACCACTCTGGGTCAGCAATATGTAGGATAATATTCCGTCGTTGGAGGTAAGTATGGCTAACTATCAGGACTTTACTGCTTTAGATATTCGAATTGGTACCATAATAAAAGCCGAGCATTTCCTCGAAGCAGTAAAACCAGCAATTAAGCTAGAGATTGATTTTGGAAGTATGGGAATAAAATCCTCTTCAGCACAATTAACTGAAAGATACAAACCTGAACAATTAGTGGGAAGGCAGATTGTAGCTGTTGTAAACTTTCCGCCCAAACGTATCGCTGGATTTAAATCTGAAGTGCTTGTTCTGGGCGGAGTTCCTGGAGAAGGAGACGTAGTTCTTTTGCAACCTGATGTCATTGTTGCAAATGGTACGCCTATCGCTTAGTTAAGGTGGTTCCACTAACTTCTAATCCGAATTGCGTACAATCAAATAAGCAATCAATCCAATTGGGCCCAGCGCCAAAACGATAAGAGCCCAAAGACAACCTATGTTTCCCCCTCTCTTGTCTGATGCGTCACTCCAAACCCAAAACAATGCAATAAACGAAAGGACCCACAGGATAATCATGAATGTCATGTGTTATTTGTTCCTTTCTTTATTAAGTCAGATCATGGCAATGCGTCGCTCGTCGAATATCGAGTGAAAGTATGACTTGAAAAGTCGTGCAAGAAACTTCTCCTTTCAACTTAATGTTATTCATGAGTAAAATGGGTAGAACCCCGTAGAGGTGGGAACTAGCATATGAAGATTCCTGGAGGGCATATTGAGTCTGGAGAAACTCCAATCGGAGCAATGAAAAGAGAATTATACGAAGAAACAGATATTAATTAATAAACTTAACGAATAAAATAGTTTCAAATAGGACAAACCAGGCTGCCGAGGGGATCCATCGGCAGCCTGGCTTCGTTAAGGTGTTCCTTTATTGTCATCCTCTGAGTAATCTTGGGAGGGTTCTTTGAAGTGTATCGCCCAGCCCCAATGGTCGTTCTTCCACTCCGTTATAACCTCACCTTCAATGTCTTTTATGAATTGACCTACCCAATTCCGTTCTGCTTCGAGTAAAGCCAATGAATACTCCTGTTCGATGACAAAAAGCCGATCAATTCCTATTGCTAGAGTGGCCTCCATTGAAGAACGGACGTCTTGTATTTGTTTGACAAGCGTTGCGAATCGTTCCTTCAGAAGATCAAGGGCATCTTGCGGCGGCAGATGAGCTAGAAAAGAAAGCCCGGCTGCAAACTGCGGATATTCTTTCACAGGCAACCGCAACAAGGAACGCAACCAATCGAGGAACTCAACCCTTCCTGCTGATGTGGGTTCATAGATGGTGCGCTCGGGATGTTTACCTTCCCGTTCGGTGCCTACCGGCTGAATCTGGTTGGTTTTCAATAAAGTGTCGATAACAGCGTAAAGCGAACCTGTGTTTAATTTGATGCTGTCCGAAATGCCTCGCTGACGCATTGTAACCCCGATTTCATAAGGATGCATCGGACGTTCATGCAGCAAAGACAAGATGGCCAGAGCCAGTAAATTGCTTCGTTTTGGTTTGGGCATGCCGTTCCCGGCTCCTTTCTATTTACAAAGAATGTTGTTTACGCTGTAGATTCAACTCATTATAGCCTATGCAAATTATTTTGAAAACAATAGTTGACTTAGTTTAGTTTGAATAATATAGTTTAATTAAACTATATTATTACTGAGCTTACAACAACAATTTGGAGGAGATATACGATATGAAGGACAAATTGGCATTTTTATCATTGTTTATAACAGTCTTGCTCTTTGGTGTACTGAATGGGGGAGGTCTATATGAGGAGATCATAGTTGCTCCAGTTTGGAGCGCATCGCCACCCACATCCCTTACTTTGATTCAGGGACCTAACGGCCTCTCTCTAACTGATTTTTGGATCCCTTTTCATATCGCTGCTAATATTTTTCTCATTATCGCTTTAATACTCAATTGGAGGAGTCATAAACGGAGATTGTACCTGTTGATTGTATTTGGTATGTATATAATAATTCGGGTAGTAACTTTTGCCTATTTTGCTCCTGAGATCATCGCTTTTGAGAATACAGCCGCCGAAGGATCTTATTCCCCTGAACTTGCTGCTCGTGTGGAGAGGTGGGTCACGCTCAGCTGGTTCCGAACAATCGGTGAAATCGGAATTAATATTATTCTTTTACTGGCCATCATTCAACCAGGAAAAACGAAACCAATAACAGAAGTGCGGGGGTAGCGATGCCGATCAAAAATGAATCGACAACAGCAGCGCAGGTGCACTATATAACCAACTCTGTAACCTCTAAAGACGGTACTCTCATAAGCTACCGCCAACTCGGCCACGGTCCAGGCTTGGTGGTTGTGCATGGCACCATGGAGTCTGCCCAAAGTCACATGCAGCTCGCCGAGGCACTGGCTGATTCCTTTACTGTTTACTTGCCCGATCGCCGTGGCCGCGGACTAAGCGGGCCGTATTGCGAAAACCACAGCATACAGAAGGACATTGAAGATATGGACGCCCTCCTTAACAAAACGGGCGCACAATATGTCTTTGGAGTCAGCGTAGGCGCCATTATCTGCCTTCAAGCGGCACTTACCCTACCCGCCATACACAAAGCAGTCATTTTTGAACCGCCGCTCGTAATAAACGGCTCTGTATCAACAGATTTCTTGAATCGATATGACAGGGAGATCGCCGAAGGAAAGGTGGCCTCAGCGCTTGTTACAGGCATGCTAGGAACTCAAATGGGGCCGCCAATATTCAACGTTATCCCCCGAAGGTTGCTCGAGCTGCTCACGAAGATGATGTTGGCAAGCGAGGATAAGAAGGCCGGTGGTGACTACGTAACGATGAGGATGCTGGCTCCGACGATGCACTATGACCTTCAGTTGGCCGTCGAATCGGAAGGGATGCTGGAGAACTTCAGGGCAATACGCTCCGAGGTGCTTTTACTCGGCAGCAGCAAGAGTCCGACATACTTCAAAGTCGCCCTTGACGCACTGGAAAAGCTCATGCCGGAGGCCAGACGGATTGAGTTCCACGGGCTCAATCATGGAGCCTCAGGCAATACCAATAGAGGCGGCAAGCCGGAACGTGTGGCGCAAGAGCTGCGCCGATTTTTTCTCGAACCGCTAACTTATCAATTTAGTGAACCGGATAGTTGAATTCTGATCGTTGATTAGGTCGGTGACAATGTATTTCAAGGGAAAGCTGAAGTTGTCATGGTGCTTGAACAACTGAATGACAAAAAGGCAACAGAATTAGTTATTAGCAATATAATAACGCACGGGAATTCTGGCTCCGTGAACGGTATCCTACGCCTCGAAAACAATATAAGTTACGCCTTCTGTAATGTATATCGATTCAACAGCTTAGGCAAAAATGCAAAGATTAAAGAGATAAATTCGTTTGTAATTGACGTATCCAAATAGAAACACTACAAAAAATGATAGCTAAATTAACCGCCGCTTCTGTTGGCGGTTTTCTTTTAGTCGAAAATCAACAATCTAATTCAACATAGCCATGACATTTAAAGATTATTTACTTTTAAAAGTAAACAATGATACTATTTAAAGTAAACGAATCATGGGGTGTGATGTGGTGTTTAATGATGAGCAAATGACAACCGAAATGGATGTTACTTACGGAATGACAGAAACCGGTAAAGAGTTGAAACTCGACATTTATACCGTAAAAAGAGAATATGTATCAACGGCACATCCGGTAATAATCTTTTTGCATGGAGGAGGATGGGAAACGGGTGATAAGGGATCAACATTGGGTAAAGGATCAAGCAAGTTTTTTGCGAAAAACGGATTCTTCAGCGTGAGTGTCAATTATAGACTATCAGGAGAAGCAACATTCCCGGCACAGATTCATGATGTGAAAGCGGCAGTACGTTGGATTAGAGCAAATTCAGAAAAGTATAATCTGAACCCTGATAGAATCGGAGTATGGGGTCATTCAGCTGGCGGACATCTCACTGCGCTGTTAGGGACTTCGTCCGATCATCCCGATATAGAAGGAAGTTGTGGTTCAAATGAATATTCCAGTAGGGTTCAAGCGGTCGCTACTTCTGCAGCTCCTATTGATTTGTTACGAATGGGAGGTTGGCATAATGAGTTTGATTCATCGGAGTCACGTTTGGTAGGAGGTCCATTACTACAGAGGGTGGATATAGCAGAAAAGGCTAACCCAATAAATTACATAAAGGAATCATTAAATACGCCATTTTTGATCATTCATGGAACAAAGGATGAGATCGTACCATATTCACAAGCAGAACTACTTTATAATGCTATAGAAAATGCAACTCTTATTTGTATTAAAGGTGGGGACCATGATTATACAGGTGGAAATATATTTTGGGGTGAGATATATCAAATAATCCTGGCGTTTTTCAATAAACAATTAATGCAAGAACCGGAGTCGTATGAAGATATACAGAAAAGACGTCAGTATATGGTCGAGCAGGTAGAATACTTTAGTCGTAAGAGTAAGTAAATCACATTATCAGAAGAAGTCGCTGCCCTCCCACGCTTCGAACCCTTCGAGTCCGAAGCGTGGGAGGTTTTCCCCTATGTTCCGCCACTCAGCTCTAAAAGTCTAAAAGAGGGGGAGAATTACCCCTTGTTCATGACGCCGCCTTCCTTCTTGAGCAAGTCCGTTAAGGCTATACGATCGGAATCCAAACCTCGCACCGGTAATCGGCGGCACTCGTATCGCCAACCGGGTATACCTCCAGCTCCGGGGCGCACGCATGATCGAAGCCGATCGCGGGAAACCATTCCTGGAAGATGCGTCCGAACAGGCTCTGGATCGACCCCGGCACGAGTCCACCGCGGTGAAGACCGCCCAAGCGGAAGCAGGAATCGTACGCTGGCTGTAGGTTTCCTGCCCGAGCCGGGCCGGATCGGCCTCGGCGGCGATCATGTACGTGAAGTCGCCTAGAGCGGGTTTTGTAAGGCTGTGAGGGCCAAGCAACGTTTATGCAACGCTGCCTGAGTATGATCAAGGCGTAGCTGCCGAAATGCAGACTACTGCAAGATCGGCGAGCGCAACGATGATGGTGAACTTTCCTAGTATTTGAATCTGGAGCCCGTCCATGCGAAGCTTCTCCTCACAGGGATAATGTGTCCAGAGGGATTTCGAACACTCGTTTGAGTACGAGGCCCGCAGCCAACTCGGTTTCGTCCGGGATATGCTCCATATACAAGATTTGAACACCCCGGCTCGTGATGGGCACATTGCTCATCACTTTCCCCCGGAGCTCGGAGATGAGGGCTTCGCCGAATGTATGCAACACTCGCCCTGTCAGCAGCACACGGTCCGGGTTCAGGAAGGTAACTATATTGCTGATTGCCAGAGCTACCGCATCGACGACCAAGGCGTACAAGCGGACTATCGACTCGTCACCGTTACGCACGCCTTGCTCGAACATGGCTAGCGTGTAATTCTTCGTAGCAGCGAGCCCGCTGATCGACGCCAGCGTCGTTATACAGCCAGTTCCTCCGCAATGACAGGGATAGGCGTCCGATCCCGAAAATGCTTTGTAATGACCGAACTCACCGGCGACGAAGGTCGAGCCTGAAACCAACTGCTTGTCCGAAACAATAGCGCCGCCAATGCCGTAATCGAGCTTCAGCGTAATATTGTTCATCGAATCGCTCAGACAGCCGCTCATGTTCTCGTTGACCGCCAATAAATTGGCGTCATTCTCTATATAGACGGGCATTGCATACTTCTCTTCAAGCATTTGCTTGAGCGGGATATGCTGAAAGCCAAGCCCCGGCGCACGCAGCAGGATGCCTTGCCGTGAATCCACCAGCCCCTGGACGCTAATGCCGATCCCCTTGATCTTCCCCCGCTCTCGCACTTGCTTCAACAACTCGTCGATAACGGCGTTCAGCTGCTGGAGCAGGTGATCGGAGGATTCATACCTGTTTGTCTGAATCTCTGTCCTCGCCACGCGCTCCTGGCGGAAATTGTAGATACAGCCGCGAATATATTTACTAGCGAGCTCAAGCCCGAGCGAGTAGTAGTTGGAGCTGTTGAAGGCGAGAGGGACTCGTTTCCGGCCGCTCCCGGCTTCCAGAGGCATTAGATCCTCGCCTTCCATTACGATGTTCTCCTCCAGCAGACGGTTCACGATATTGGTTACCGTTTGCTGGCTTAAGCCGGTTTTGTGTGTCAGCTCTACACGCGATATCGGTCCTTCGGCAAAGATCAGATGCAGCACTTTTTGCTGGTTGATGGATTTCAGCAGTTGATGACTTGTATGTTTAGAGGGGCGCATAACTATTACCTCGCTTCGAAAATAATAGGAAAAGGGGATTGACAACGGTTTCATTTCGTGCAATTCTTTAATCAAGTCAATTGATTTATTAAATTCATTATACCGCATCTTAAGAAAAGAGGCAAAAAAAGTTGAAGGTGGACACAATGACCCGCTACAAGCTGATTGCATTGGACATGGACGGAACTCTCCTGACCGACGACAAGCGAATTACGGAGGAGACTAAGAAATGGTTACGCTACGCCGTTCAACAAGGCGTCACAGTCATATTCTCAACAGGAAGAGGGCTGCAGACGGCAGGTACATATTGGAAGCAACTGGAACTGAATTCTCCAATGGTGCTGCTGAATGGCGCCGAGATTTGGGAGGGCCCGGGGAAATTATACAGGCGAACCTTCCTGCCCCGTGAAACGGTACATCGTTTGTATGAGCACGCGATCTCGAGAGGGGACTGGCATTGGGCCTACAGTAAGGAGCGCCTGGCGAACGAACGCCGGTGGACGCCCGACATGTTCGAGCTCGATTGGATGAAATTCGGCATCGGGGGTCATCAACCGGAAACGTTGAACGCTCTGCGGGAAGAACTCGAGAGCTGGGGGCAGTTGGAAGTGACCCGATCCGCGCCTAACAATCTGGAAATCTCCGTGAAGGGGGTCACAAAGGCGAGCGGTGTGCGGGAAGTGTGCGGGCTGTTAGGAATCGAGATGTCGGACGTGATGGCGGTTGGGGACAGCGATAACGATCTTAGGCTGCTTCAGGACGCTGGGCTCGGCGTAGCGATGGCAAATGCAGAGGAACATGTCAAGAGGGCGGCACAAGTGATCACCGCTTCCAATAACGAGGAAGGCGTATCCCTAGCCATTCGCAAGCATCTGTTCGAGCTGATGGATTAACTTTCCATTTTAATAAATCGAATTGATAAATATTTCCAAGGTGCTACAGGCCAATGGCCTTTTGCATAGCGTCACACATGAAAAGGGGAGGAATCGAAATATGAAAGTCAAGAAGACGATGGCATTGCTGCTCACCTCAGGGCTTATCTTGACAGTGATTACGGCTTGCGGCAAGGATGAGGGTTCCAAGGGCGAGGTCTCCAAACAAGAGAATGCCAATCTGAATGCTACCGGGTTCCCGATCGTCAAGGAGCCGATCAAGCTGCAGTTTTTCACCGGCAGGAATTCCGCCGGGGCGCCGAACTTCAATGAGACGATGCTGTGGAAGGAGTATGCCAAGAAAACGAATATCGATGTCGATTTTCAATTGGTGAATTTCGAGAATTTGAGCGAAAAGTTCAATCTGGCCTTGTCGAGCGGCACGTACCCGGACGCGTTTCACACCGCGCGAATCTCCACGTCCGACTTGACCAAGTACGGCAGCCAGGGCATCTTCATTCCACTGAACGATCTGATCGATCGATATGCGCCGAACTTCAAGAAACTGATGGAGCAGTACCCTGCGATCAAGAAAGGCATTACGATGGCGGATGGCAAAATTTACTCACTGCCGCTCGTGTACGAACCCGACTTTTTGTCAGTCTTGATCAGTCAAAAGTTATGGGTCAGCAAAGAATGGGTAAGCAAGCTCAACATGCAAATGCCTAAGACGCTTGACGAGTACTACGAATATCTGAAGGCTGTCAAAAACACGGATCTGAATGGGAACGGCAAAAAAGATGAAATCGGATATGGCGGAGTTGGCATTGGTTCGCTGCTCGAGGTCTTGAAGGGATCGTTCGGCCTAATGAATCGCGGGACGAATCACCGGGAGGTGGATATCGATCCGGCTACGAACAAGCTGAGGTTCATCCCCACCGATGATCGCTACAAGGAGCTGCTGCAATATTTGAATAAGCTGTTCAATGAAGGGCTGCTCGACAAGGACATCGCGACGATGAAGAACAGCGATCTGATCGCGAAAGGCTCGCAAGGCTTATACGGGTCCCTGGTTACTTCCAACCCTGGTACCCTCATGGGGCAAAAACAATATGTTATTCCGGTGCCGTTCCAAGGACCGCGCGGTGACAAATTGTTCACGAACATCCAGAATCCGCTCGTTCAGCCAGGAGCATTCGTCATCACGGACCGCAACAAAAATCCGGAAGCTACGATTCGCTGGATGGATTATTTCTACGGCGATGAGGGACAGAAGATGTTCTTCATGGGTTTCAAGGATGTTACCTATGTCGAAACGGCTGACGGAAAATTCGATTACAAACCAGAAATTCTGAGCGATCCGAAAGGGATGGAGCAGGCGCTTCTCAAGTATGTGACCTGGCCGGGCGGCAGTTATCCGGGATATGTGACCAAGAAGTACTTCAAAGCAGTGACCGACGAAAGTAACGCACAGAATAATGCGCTGGCGCAATCGCTGCCTAAGGATAATTGGCCGGCCTTCACTTACACGCTGGAAGAGTCGGAGCAGATGAAGGCGGTCTGGACGGACTTAAACGCCTATATCAATGAGATGACTGTGAAGTTCGTAATGGGGGCAGCGCCGTTCAGCGAATGGGGGAACTACGTAGCCACTATCAAGAAGATGCGAGTGGACGAATACATGAAGCTGTATGAAGGCGCTGCAGACCGGTACAACAAAACGAAGTGACAGCTTGACTTCCTTAAGCTAACTAACGGAAAGAAAAGGAAATTCCATGATGACTCTACTGGCCGCCATAATACTAATCCTGATTGCTATACCAATTTTATACTATGTATGGATGCATACCGCCCGGATCAAAAGCGGCGATGCCGATGCGATCGTCGTCCTCGGATATCGTTGCGAGGACGACCTGATCGATCCACTGCTTGTCGAACGGCTTGACCTTGTCATTCAACTGCTGCGCAAGTATAAGTTTCAAGCCGTGATTCTTTCTGGTGGAGCGGTCGGCGCGAAGCGGAGCGAGGCGGAAATCATGCATCATTATATGATCCGCCAAGGTGTTGATCCGCAGTTGCTCGTCCTGGAGCGCTGGTCGCGCAATACTGTACACAATCTAGTCAACAGCGAGTTGATCATGCGGGAACGAGGGCTCAGGTCGTGTCTGATCGTCTCCAATTCGTTTCACATTCGCCGCATGAAGTATATTGCTAATTTTCTCGGCATGCATGCGTCGTTTTATGCCGATCGCAGCCTTCACACACTTGCCAGGCAGGTCAAGCTGACCTGGCAAGAGCTTCGGGCGTTCCGGCTGACGCTCCCGTGGCTGGAGAAGGTTTCAGCTATGGAGCATAGACAACTGATGGGCAACCTCGATACCCTTAAGGAGAACAAGTGATGCGATATATAGAAGAAGGCGTAGATCAGCCGAAACACCATTCGTCTCGTATTCGGAAGCGCATGTTGCCTTATACACGCAATTGGCAGCTATACGTGCTGCTGCTCCCAGTCATTTCTTACTTTGTTATTTTCGAATATGTCCCGATGTACGGGGTGCAGATTGCTTTCAAAAACTTCTTGGCCAATAAAGGGATCTGGGGTAGTCCGTGGGTGGGCTTCCAGCATTTCGAACGGTTCTTCAACAGCTATTTCTTCTGGCGATTGTTGAAAAATACGCTCGGCATCAGCCTGTATCAGCTTGTCGTCGGCTTTCCCATCCCGATCATTCTAGCGCTTATGATACATGAGGTCCGCCAGCAGCGGTTTCGTCGGTTCGTGCAGACTGTAACCTACGCGCCTCACTTCTTGTCCACGGTCGTGATGGTCGGCCTGATCTTCATCTTACTAAATCCGAATACCGGATTAGTGAACAATCTCATGCAGCTGATCGGGCTGAAGCCGATTTCCTTCATGACGGAGCCACAGTGGTTCAAGAGCGTGTACGTATTGTCCGGTGTATGGCAGCAGATGGGATGGAGCTCGATCATCTACTTGGCCGCTCTATCCAGCATTGATCCTCAACTGCACGAAGCGGCCAAGGTGGACGGTGCGAGCCGTCTGCAGCGCATCTGGCATGTCAATCTTCCGGGGATTATGCCGACCATCGTCATCCTGCTGATCCTGCAGATCGGCACGCTCATGAGCATCGGATTCGAGAAAGTATTCCTGATGCAGAACAGCCTGAATATGGACGGTTCGGACGTCATCGCGACTTATGTATACCGGAGCGGGATTCTGGGCGCCCAGTACAGCTTCTCTGCGGCCGTGGGCTTATTCAATTCCGTCATTAATTTCATCCTGCTCGCTTCGGTCAATCTCCTCGCGCGGCGGATGAATCAGACGAGTTTGTGGTAAAAGGAGGGAACCGCGTGGAACATGCCAAAGGAGACCGTCTGTTTGACGCGATCAACATCACCCTGCTGGTGGGGATCACCATCTTAGTGCTTTACCCCCTCGTGTTCGTGCTGAGCGCCTCGATCAGCAATCCCATTCATGTCGTAGCGGGAGATTTGTGGTTATGGCCCAAGGAGATCACGTTCGATGGATACAAGCGCATCTTCGCCAACCGCGATATTCTTACCGGGTATGGCAACACGCTGCTGTATACGACAGTTGGAACCGCCGTCAATCTGGTCTTAACGATTTGCGCTGCCTATCCGTTATCGCGGCGCGATCTCAGGGGGAGAGGGATCGTGGTCGCGCTCATCGTATTTACGATGTTTTTCAGCGGCGGATTGATCCCTACGTATCTGCTAGTGAAGGATCTGGGCTTGCTCAATACGATGTGGGCGATGATCCTGCCGAATGCCATCGCCGTGTACAACGTCATTATTATGCGCACCTATTTTCAGACCAGCATCCCGCTCGAGATGCAGGAGGCGGCTTCCATCGACGGCTGCGACGATTTTAAGATTCTGACCCGGATCGTGCTCCCGCTCTCCATGCCGATCATAGCTGTGATGGTTCTGTTCTATGCGGTCGCGCATTGGAATGCGTTCTTCAATGCCTTGATCTATTTGTCGGAACGGCACAAATTCCCCCTCCAGTTGATCCTGCGTGAGATTCTTATCCAGGGGCAGATGCAGGACATGATGGACATCAATGACGATACGGTAGCGAAGAAGCTCATGGAGGTGGAGACGATTAAGTACGGGGTCGTAGTTGTCGCGAGTTTGCCGATGATGATCCTGTACCCATTCCTTCAGCGGTATTTCGTCAAGGGTATTATGATCGGTGCACTGAAAGGCTAGTTCGGATTCAATACCAACCGAAATGAGGAGCGATTGAACATGGGGAACAACATCGAAGTCAGCCCGAATGAAGCGAGTAAGCAGAGGGGTATTCTGATGGACCGAAGAAAGCTGTTGAAAACGGTAGGCCTTGCCGGTGTTGCTATGGCTGCGGGAAGCTTGTTGAATCCAGCGAATCCAGTGTTGGCTGCCGCCGGTGCTTACATCGATGTCACAGACTTTGGGGCGGTTGGCGATGGGGTGACGAATAATTACTCGGCATTTCAAGCGGCGTTCGATGTGGCCAAAAATCCGACCGATCCGCAGAATAGCAACAAATCCGTTATTATCTTCGTTCCAGAAGGGACGTACGCTGTCCAGCAGGAATTAAGGCTATACCGCAATACGACATTGTGGATGTCACCCAAGGCTCGCTTGGTTAGAAAGCATACGGGGTACATGCTGAAAAACGGATTTAAAAATGCATTTGAAACCCAAGGGGCTCCGGAAACCTATGGAGGGTATAATGGCCACGGCAATATCAAAATTATCGGCGGCATATTCGACGCCAACGCGAGCAGTTATCCGGATAAAGCGTCGGCTTTCCGTTTCGGCCATGGCGACGGCTTCTTGGTGGATGGAATCACGATCCTGGATGTGGCCAGCTCGCATGCCATTGAATTCAATGCATGCCAAAATGTGGTTGTGACGAATTCGAAATTCCATGGCTATGTAGGGACGGAAACGTTCAATGAAGCGATCCAGCTGGATCTGGCGTACAAAGGGAATACAATGATTGGCTTGGATGACGGCACGCCATGCAAAAACGTTCATATCACGCAATGCGAATTTAAAAACAGCTCCACGCCGGGATCGCTGCCCTGGTATCGTGCCGTTGGCTCGCATACGGCGATGGCCGGCCGATGGCATGAAGATATTTGGGTCACGAACAACACGATCGAGAATAGCGGCTCCTTCGCCATCCGGGCTTATTCCTGGAGAAGATTCCACATTGACAACAACAACTTGATCAACTGCGCTTGGGGGATTAACGTAAGAACCAGCATTGTCGGAGTGGATACGATCGATGTGAACGGCAATCAGACGAATGCTTCGCAGCCCTCGGAAAGTGGGACCGTCAATGGAAATCACATCGTCGGTGGATTAACTGGGGGAAGAGCGATCGAGGTTTACGGAAGCTCAACAGGCAAACCAACTGGGATTAAGGTAATCGGTAACGATATAAGCGCGAACAGCTCAACCAGCGTGAATGACGGGATTATAATTAATTACGGAGAAAATTGCATTGTGTCCAACAACCGAATCAGCGGGTTAGGCGGAAGCGGCATTGTAGTCAACAACCAGAGCTTGGATACCGTCGTTGAAGGGAACACAATTGAAGACGTAACGGAATACGGAATTTTGGTGGGGACAAGTTGTCATTATACGAAAGTTTCGAATAATAACATAAAACTTGTCGGTATGATTGGGATTAATGTCACGGGCAGTATGGAAAGCATAACTTTAAACGGAAATACGATTGCCGGTGTCAACGGATCGTCTGGCAATTATGAGTTTATTTTGTTTTCCGGGGCCGTCAATCGGGTGGTTCTCTCCGCCAATAGCCTGCGGAATTTCTCCACCACTCATGTCGCGACCAAAGGGCTGACGGTATCGGCTTCTTCTGACATTTTTATAAGTACAGGGAACAATTTTAAAGGGTTTACGGTGTCCAACGCTGCGACGAATCAGAAAGTATACGATCTGGTATAAGTCAATTCTCAAGGGAGAATGCGCGCTTCTCGTTCTGGAGCCGCTATCAAGTGAAGCAATCATACATTGTCCTAGCAAAACGTTAGCGCCTCCGTTAGGAGGTGTAGATGTTTTGCTTTTTACATTGACTTTATCCGCATTTTAGAACACTTTGTATTTCAGAGTAATCTAAGCTGATAAACGTAGACGATGATCTGCCCGTAATACTCTTGCCGAATTCGATACACCACATCTTCAAGCGTAAGATACTTGTCATTCTTCATCTAGTCCTTCTTGCGATTTTGGGATTGATCGAATCCATTGGGCTTCATCGCGTTTCCCTTCGGGCAGACGGGAACCCCTTTAGGTGAAATCTGGATATCGCTTTTAGTAGCCGTATTCTTCTTACTGCGGTTGTTGAGATCAATAAAGGGCTCGATGTTCTGGTGATCGAGAAGCAGGTAAATCGCTTCGGCATCATGAGCGGCATTGAGGAGCATTTTGTCTACCGTGCCCAAATTCGACGGTGCTCATGACCAGACTGACCGCATCATGCCGAGAGGCGGATGCAGTCTGGGGTACAAGGGTAGATCGTGTTGGCTGTCCGCCGCAGAAACCATGTACAGATGGTATCCGTTAAAATACTTTTCTCTTGCGCTGTCCCAGCCCGAGTCACAATCGGGTCGGGAGTAAAGACGAGGGTGTTTGCAATCGGCAAGGCCTTGGGCGCGACAATCGCAAGTGGGTTTGCTTCGGGGGGAAGAGGAAGTCACGATCGGTGTACCATCACCGGCCGTGGTCTCTCCGAGCAAACCTAACTTAGTGGATACCGAAAGAATGTGAGTGTGGAAGAAATGAAATAAGCGATTCGCGGGTAAAACGGTTTTGCTCGTGTCGTGACCCAACATCCACTCCGTCTTTCGTTTACGTTGTTTCTGGGGCTTTACGTTTTTATCTAGAGCCGGCCAGAGTCGCTTGAAAAAGTCGTAAAATGTACCGACACCAGGAAGATCGTCAAAGTCAAAACCACTGAGAATGGCATAAATGGGGGTACGCTTCATGATGTTAACCCACTCTGTCAGTCCTTTCTCCGGATGGATCATGAGGTAGAGGAGGTAACAGCGGAAAAGGGAAGCCGGGTCTTTGGCATCGGGTCCGCGATCTGAATAGATATCACGAAGCAAAGAAGTGATCGGCGAAAAATCGGTCGTCCAGAACTTGGCGATAAAAGGCCAATCTTTATGTAGTAAAACCAGGCAGGGTCCTCCGTAGAGGCGAAGTTGGTGTAAGACGAAATGTTGGTAGTCCGAATGAGGAAATAGGTTGAAAAAAACAACCCCTTCAAACGCAATTTTGGGAAAATGTCAAGTATTTTTTAGTGATATTCGCTATAAAACTCAAGTTTTTTTCCAATTGAGTTAGTGGCTGAAATAAAAAATCCCCCTACAAAAGTAGGAGGAAAGCAAACTGGATGGTATGAGAAAACCCTTATCCCATCTGCCTCGGCGAATGCCGAGAGGCTATTTAACTTCAAGGAGGCTCAGAAATGGAAGAAGTAAAATTTAATGAATCACATTCCAGGCAGAGTATTAAAAGGGACGGGGGTTAATCACCCCCTCCTACTTAATTATCGATGATCTCGTCCAGTGAAGTGTGCGGATCGCGATTCGCCGCTTTAGCGATTTCACGATCTGTTTCATTTTCGCCTTGGATTGCTTCAGCTGCTTCCGTCTGCTGGTTCAATTGCTCCTCAATTTGTCCGATACCGTGCGCCTCTTGATGATTTCGACTTGTTGTCAACGTAGATCACCTCCGGATTATAGGGAATTCCCCATCTTTTACTATGCCTCATTTAAACTTTAGTTATAATTAATCTTAATCACCCAACTATTGGAAATATCGTATAAATTATATATATTGCTGCAGAATTAATGGCGGGGGTTTTTATTAACTTCAAGGAGGCTAGGAGGTTACCATGAATAATTCTCTCATTGTACCTGTTAGAAAATATAAAGCTGATCCAGAGTTGAAAATTGAATTGATTGCTCAAAAAACAGCATTCGTATTAGTAGACTGTGATGAATCAAGCGGAAACGACCAAATTATTGAGAATCAAATCTATAAGTCACTGAGTTTTGCTCGAGAGTTAGGTATGCCGATTATATACTTACACAACGTTATTCAGGGCGTGGGTGGACCGAATGATGTAACTCGGAGGATTCATGGTCTTCAGTATCTGGAGAACAGTTGGAAGCCTTTAATTCCTTCATTTAATAGGTTGATAACACCATTACCAGGCGAAGCCATAATACCAAAGTCGGGTAAGGATGGTTTTCATGGAACTGTACTTGATTATTATTTGAAAACGTGGCAAGTAGACACTATTATAGCCGTAGGATTTCACATTAAATCATGTTTATTTCATACCTTTATGAGTGCCCGGCATCATAATTATCGGGTTATCATGCTACGGGATTGTACCGACACTTACGAATTTCCCGACACAATAGATCCGGATAATGAAGAAGGTGGTTGGATGAGATTTGTTTTTTTACGTTTATACGAAACTGATATCGGTTATACATCTACATCAACAGAACTTTTAAACAGTATTCGGAATTAATGGATCGTGGTCGGAAGACGTCAGCAGGATTGGTTAATGAATAATTTCCTTAAGATGGTTTAATACTATTCCAGGTTAAAGTTGGAATACGAAATCCTACTTGCGGAGGTTAGAAGCTGATGGACCAAGAAGAAACGAGACAAGCAAACGGAGCATTACCTGTTGCTAAGAATGAAGATGTAGAGTTTTCCGTAGAACTGGCGGACGAGGACGATCGGGAAGCCATGCAACGCGCTGAAGAAGCAGATCAAAGGGCAGAGCAGTAAAATAGCGTAGAGGTGACAGAAGGATAACGTTTACGGGGGAGTTGCCAAGCGGCGGCTCCTTTTTTTAATATATACGGAAAATTCGAACAAAAAGGCACCCTTTTAGAACACATCCTACATAGTAGTAAACAATTATAATTGTTACAATTATCCATATAGGAATGATATTAAAGATAAGTGGAGGGGATTATACTTGAGAAAACCTTTCTTATGTCTTGTGATCGTGTTTATGCTTTTATTCGTGCTGGGATGTAACTCAAAAAATATTGAGCCCCGAACCTTAACCTTTTACACGGATGGAGCCTTCCCAGAACAAAAAAAGCTTTATGATAGAGCGAAGGAGCAGTTTGAGAAAGAACATCCAGGTGTCACAGTGAATTATGTTTATTTCAACGGAAACACTTTTACAACGGCTGCTTACAAGAAAGGGATTGACGACTTAATCCAAGAGGGGAATTCGCCGGATATTGTTAGTGGTGGTCCGAGTTTTTATACTGACTTGGGTAAGGAAGAATACTTGTATGATATTAACATCCTTGCTAAAAGAAACGACTTCCATTTAGAAGATTATTTCGAACGACCTATGCTGACTAACTTAACTTTCAATCAAAAACAGTTAGCGATCCCCACCAATGTAACGCCAATAGTTGTATTTTATAACAAGTCTGTATTCATGAATGCAGAACTCCCGGAACCGACGAAGGAATGGACCTGGGATGACCTTGCAGATGCTACACAGAAAATACAAAAACAGAGTGGTGGGCAAAAAATTGCAACGGTTTTCCCTTATTTGAACGCAACTACGCTGTCCCTTAGTAATGGTGGAAGTATTCTCTCATCAGACGGTTTAACGTACAAAGGTTACCTGGATGGGGAACGAAGTGTTGAAGCGATTTCCTGGTATGCGAGTAAAGTCAGGGAGGGGCTTTTTAATCCGTTACCTGCTCCTACTCAAGATCCTATGATCCAATTGCAGAGCGGTTCTGTTGGAATGTATATAACCTACTTCAGTACGTTTTCTGTAATTACCCCTGAAAATCGAGACAATATAGGGATAGCTGTATTGCCATTTTTTGCGAACAAATCACGTGCAATATTCGGTACTTCTGCTGGCTTGGGGATTTTACAGAAATCAAAGAATCCAGATTTAGCTTTAGAGTTTCTCAAATTTATTACAATGGATAGAAACCAAATAAGTGAAGAGCTATTTCGAAACGTAGGAATAGGTATGTCCAAAAAGGTGATAGAATTCAATGAAGAAGATCCATATTTAAAAATTAAAATGGATTCTATACCGTATATGAAAAAAGATTTGCATCAACTTAATGCAAATTTTCTTGATGCGCAAATAACGTTTCGAAGAGGATTGGAGCAAATTGTGCTAAGGGGTACGGATTTCCAGAAGGAATTAAGTGATTTGGCTCAGGTAATGGACGATGAACTAAGAAAGAGCGAACAAGAATAGTGTTTTATTTATAAAAAGAAGGGGATCAGCTAATGCAAGGATATAACGTTCTTATGATATACAGTAAAGATATGGATCGGCTGCTTATGTGCAAAAGATTGAAAAACCCCTATAAAGGATTAAATAATCTGGTTGGCGGCAAAATCGAGAGGGGAGAAACCGGGATTGAAGCTGCTTACAGAGAACTATTTGAAGAAACCAGCATTTCAAAAGAGGATGTTTCTTTGCATCATGTAATGGATTTCAAATACTATTTGCAGCATTGCTATGTTGAAGTTTATGTCGGCAAATTGAAGCGTGATGTCATAATCTCAGGAGATGAAAATGAATTATTCTGGTCTGATTTAGATCAAGATTTTTTTGACATGACCCTATTTGCAGGTGAAGGCAATATAGGGCATATGATTGAACAAGTGAAGATGAGCAAAAGTATATTTCTAACTGATTAGCAACTAAGGGGAACAGACCGCTGCGGCCGTCGTCCGCTGTCTAAGTTGTCAAGATCGTAATACATGTAGTTAGTTTATTTCATAAGGAGTGTGAGAATGAATATTGACCAAGAAGGCTAAGTATATAATATTTCTTCTCTGTATCATATTGATTGTAGGCACAATGTATTATTTTCGCCCATTAAGTGCGAATAACGTGTTTATGGAATTGGAAAATGTGAGTAAGATAAATTTCAATGTGAGATTTGATGATAAGAAAGATAATGAGTTTTTAATGGTCGAAATTAAAGGAAAAGAAATAGAATATTTTACTAATTTATTAAATATGACCAAGTACCGAAGGGCCTTTGGTAGCACGAACATTCAAAGTCAAGCAAAAGCGTATGATATTGTAATAGTTCATAATTCGAACAATTATTCAATTGTTATAAATGATAGTGGATATGTAGTCGTAGATGTTAGGAACAGTAAGAAAAAATATAAAATCTTAAGTTCTAAAAACGACACTTTGTTAAAGTTAATTGATGAGCTGCTTCAGAAGTGAGAAAAGGGGGTGCTCGTTAAACGGAATCGAGTGCATATTGACTTATCCATAGACAGCCTCAGAGGAGGGATTATGAAATTGGCTAATGAGGTGAGCATTGAAGAATATAAACCAGATTGGTCTCAGCAGTTCGAGAAGGAAAAGGAAAAGATACGAATAGCTTTCGGTGATAAAGTAGTTGCTATTGAGCATATTGGGAGCACTTCCATAAAAGGGCTCCCATCCAAACCAATAATTGATATTGCTGTCGGGGTTGCTCAATTGTGTGAAGCGGACTCCTTAATAGAACCTTTAGAAACAATTGGTTACGAATACGTTCCCAAAGTGGAGTTTCCCAATCGTCGATTCTTTAGAAAGGGAGAATGGCGAAAAGGAACTCACCATTTGCACGTTTATCAACTATACAGCGATGAATGGAACAATAACCTATTATTTCGTGATTACCTTAAGAACAACCTAGAGATAGTAGAAGAATACGCCCGTTTAAAGAGGGAACTTGCCTCCTTATATGCCGATGATAGAGGCTCATACACTAAATCAAAAGCACCATTCATCCAATCAGTCATTGAATTAGCAAAACGAAGATGTTTAAGCTAAATGGATACGTTACAGCAAAGGGACCACTTACTGCCGTGCAGTTAGCGGGTCCCTTTTTATGTAAACGGAGTAAGTTTGTGGCATGGTAACCTGGTTTAAAACGGATTATAGATGACGCAACTTGGGGGTGCGGGGTGCTGCAACTAAAGTTATCTTTACTTTTAGCATAGGGCTGAACAATAATGTGTTTAGTTTGAAGAGAGGTGATTGCAGCAATGATATTTGGAGATAAGTTAAAAAGCGAGAGAAAGAATAAAGGTTGGTCACAAGAAGATTTAGCAGAAAAACTTTTTGGTAAGTCGACAGTCTGTTTCCAAGTGGGAGAATGGTCAAAATTATCCAAGCATTGAAATCATTATTAAAGTGAGTGATCTCTTTGGTGTCACCATTGATGAATTATTAAGGAGTGATGAGGAGTTGACAAAGAAAGTCATTAATGATGGTAAGCAATTGGCGCATCCGAAATTAAAATTTATTTTTGATGTTTTATTTTTAATAGGTGTTGCTCTTATGATAATAAAAATAGGTATTGTTATACTGAACAAATGGACTGCTTTAGATTTTACTTTGTATGGTGGGTCGTTTTTTTGGAACTTTGGATCTTTAATTTTAATGATCGGTGCAGGGATTGGTTCCAGTGTTTTGAAAGAAAAATATAAAGGGGACTAAAACATAAGTAACAGGAGGTGCAGTCGATGAATATTCGAGTTTTGAGTGAGTCCGATGCTGGGTTATATCAAGAAGTACGATTAAGTGCCTTAAAAAACAACCCAGAGGCTTTTGGGTCGACGTACGAGAGAGAAGTAAAATTTTCACTGGAAACTGTTTCAGAGCGTATGAAACCCACTAGAGACAAATTTGTACTTGGTGCTTTTGATACTCGTGGTTCGCTAGTAGGAATTGTAGCTTTTGTGCGGGAAAACGGTCTAAAAACGGCTCATAAAGGTAATGTATTTGGGATGTATGTAGCACCAGAAATGAGAGGGCAAGGTTTAGGTAAATCACTAATGCTTGAATTAATTAGAAAAGCAAAAAATTGCGAGGGATTGGAGCAAATAAACTTAACAGTCATGTCTGAAAATGAGGTTGGTAAAAAACTTTACAAGTTCTTAGGATTCGTGGTGTATGGCGTGGAACATAACGCCTTAAAGTACAACGGACAGTATTTTGATGAGGATTTTATGGTTCTAAAAGTTTAGTCCTTGACGCAAAAGAGTGTTGGCTTTAACATAATAACTATTCAATAAAACAATTGAATAGTTGAGGTGTGTTTATTTTGAACTTAGAGCGAAAATGGAAAGATCAACTTTATCAGGAGTTTGCTCGCATTGGTAAGTGCCTATCTAGTCCGAAACGGTTGGAACTGATCGATATACTTGCTCAAGGCCCCAAATCTGTAGATCAACTTTCTAAGGTTACCGGAATGAGCGTTGCAAATGTATCACAGCACTTGCAAACGCTGCATGAATCAAGATTGGTTCGATCCAATAAGAAGGGTAACTATGTCATTTATGAAGTCGCTGAACTATCTGTCGCTGATTTTATGGTGTCGTTGCATCGACTTAGTGAAAAGCAATTAGTGGAGGTTCAGCGGTTAAAGACTGAGATTTTGCAACATCACGCAAATATGGAACCCATAGCTTTAGAGGAGCTTATGGTACGTATGGAAAAAGGTGAAGTTGTATTATTAGACGTAAGGCCAGAGGATGAATATAGAAGGGGCCATATCCAAGGTGCTATTTCGATACCTATTGAAGAACTAGAGAAACATCTTGCGACTTTACCAGTCAATAAGGAGATTGTGGCGTATTGCCGAGGTCCTTATTGTCTAATGTCTGCTCAAGCGGTTGAAATTTTGAAAAGCAAAGGTATTAAAGCATCTCGTTTGGAAGAGGGCGTACACGAATGGAAGCGTTACGTAGAGCATTCTAATATTCCACCCCAAGGTGATGCTTTAGATTAGAAAATTAGAAAGGTGGTTCTACGCGATGACGCATGAACCCCGTAATATAAGAGACAGCCATTTACGACGTTACGTCGATTCCATAGATATGCAGCAACAATTGTATAGGCGTTCCTTGATAGTTGTAGTCCTATCACAAATTTTCGGGGGTGCGGGGCTTGCTGCAGGCGTAACAGTCGGCGCACTTCTTGCGCAGGATATGCTGGGAAAAGAAAGTTTTGCAGGTGTTCCTGTCGCCTTGATCACACTTGGTTCTGCTGTGGCCGCTTTGCTTGTTGGACGTCTTTCACAACGTTACGGGCGCAGGTTGGGGCTTGCCGCAGGGTTTTTGGCTGGCGGCATTGGGGCTATTGGGGTAATTTTGGCTGCAGTAAGTCATAGTATTGTAATTCTGTTTGCATCGCTGCTTATTTACGGTGCAGGCACGGCTACAAACTTACAAGCCCGTTATGCCGGAACAGATTTAGCCAAGCCTAACCAACGGGCACAAGCGATTAGTATTGCAATGGTCTCGACTACTTTCGGCGCGGTTGCAGGTCCTAACATGGTAGATGTTACGGGCCAATTTGCAACGTCAATCGGTGTCCCGGCCCTTGCGGGTCCTTTTATTTTAGCTGCCGTCGCTTTCATCCTTGCAGGAATAGTATTTTTGATTTTCCTACGCCCGGATCCATTCGTTGTCTCGAAAGCTATAAATAAAGCACAGTCAGATCTGAGCCAATCATCAGCCGCGCAAACGAACTCAGATAAAATGAACATTAGGGGCTTAATTGTTGGGGCAACAGTAATGATCTTAACTCAAATCGTGATGGTCGCAATTATGACAATGACGCCAATACACATGATGCATCACGGGCATAGCTTGGGAGAAGTAGGATTAGTAATAGGAATCCATATTGGCTCGATGTATTTCCCTTCCCTCATTACAGGCTTTCTGGTTGATAAGATCGGTCGCACACCCATGTCAATAGCATCTGGAGGTGTTCTTTTGACTGCTGGTATAGTTGCTGCTGCAGCGCCTGTAGATTCTATGGTGGTACTTATAATCGCTCTTGCTTTGTTGGGACTTGGTTGGAATTTTGGCTTGATCAGTGGTACAGCCCTTATCGTGGATGCTACTAATCCTGCAACTCGTGCAAAAACTCAAGGAACACTTGATGTGTTAATGGCACTAGCAGGGGCGTCGGGTGGAGCGCTATCCGGTATGGTTGTGGCTCATTCCAGTTACGCAACACTGTCGCTTGCAGGAGGAGGCCTCGCCCTATTATTAATTCCAGTCGTTATATGGTCCCGCAGTAAACAAAAGGTAGTGGCATCAGACAGTATCTCTTCGTGGTAAAATATAGAAAAACAGACGTTCTTGGAGGTGGCAAATGAACTTTGAGAAAGCTGCAAATTTCATTTGGAAAAACGGAAGACTGTTAGAAAGAAGAATATTTGAATATTTCTTTTATGGAGGTTCTAAAAGCAATATATTAAATACGATTAAGGCATATCAGAATGAAGATGGTGGATTCGGGCACGCAATTGAACCCGATTTACGAACACCAGAGAGTCAGCCGCTCTACATAGAATTTGGTCTTAGAACTCTATACGATGCGAAGATACAAGATTCAGAATTAGCATATAAAGTTTGTGAGTATGTTTCACGATATGCAGATTTGAATATGGGGATTGCTGCTATAACTGCTTCGTCAAGTAGCTTCCCTCGGGCTGAACATTGGAATAATCAGAAATCAGAACAACCATCATTTAGCAGGCTTTCTAGTTTAGTTGGTCTTTTAAGTTGGCAAGGTATTAAGCATCCTTGGCTGGATAAAGCTGTAGACGTTTGTTTGAATGATATTTCTTCCACAAGATACGAGGATTCACATACAATACTAAATGCATTTTGCCTTCTTGAAAGTTTACCTCAAACAGATGAGATTAAGATGATCTTCACAAAATTATCCGATGAACTTTTACAAGCGAATTTCTTCTGTTTAGAGGCTCCACCACGAACTTATGGGCTCACTCCGCTAGATTTCTCTCCAACCTCAGATTCATATTGCAGAAGGATTTTCTCAGATACGACCATTCAGGATCATTTAAAAGTGTTGGAGTCACAACAAGGGGAAGATGGTGGTTGGCAAATTCAATGGGATCCACCAGGAGAGATGGCGAAATTAGAATGGAGAGCCTATAAAACACTAAAAAGTCTAATAACATTAGGATCTTATAATAAAATTTCAAGAGAGCAATCACTAATTAGCTCGCAAACCCATGGAAGACCATCAGAACGAACTCTAATCATGCGGTGTAGAGAAGGAAATAATCTGGAGATCCGTCGATTAAGACATAAGGATGTTCCTGCAATAAGGACACTTATGGATGATGTAATATCTCGTCTTCCTTCACAGGACCTTTTTGCGATGGACGATGAATATTACTTGCATGACCAAATTGAAGAAAAAGGTGAAATATACGGTGCTTATCTCAAAGGGGATCTCGTTGCATATTCAGTTTTAGCGTTTCCTGGACTGAATGAAAGTAATCTCGGAAGGGAATTTGGAGTGCCAGAGCAAGAGTTGTCATATGTTGCAATTCTGGATGCAACGGTAGTCCACGAATCCGTTCGTGGTCTGGGTTTGCAACGATATTTCCATGAGTTGCGTGAAAAACGTGCAAGGGAAAACGGTTACCGATACCTTTATTCAACTGTTCATCCAAAAAATCATGTGAGCATAAAAAATTTAGAAACCGAAGGTTTTATCCTCCAATTTACCCGTCCAATGTACGGCGGAAAATCTAGGCATTGTTACGCAAAACGTTTACTGTAATGTACGAGTAGTGGATACCATACCCCGAAATGCTAAGCACAACCCCTATGTAAATGATTTTTTGGAATCGTCGATTTAAGGGAGGGTTCAAGATGTCACACCATATTTTTGATGATCAAACCTTATCCCAATTGAATGTTCTTGGTGAGATAAATGCAATATTTTCATCGCTTAGAGGACGTTTCTGGTTACGTGGAGGATGGGCAATTGACTTTCTACTTGGGAAGATTACTCGTTCGCACGAAGACCTCGATTTAGTTACATGGGTACGACATCGAGATCGTCTGGAACAGACTCTTGTGAATGCGAGTTTCCAACGAGTGCCTGTGAGTGATAGGCAGACAGATTTTCGTAAGGGTAACGTGGACATCCAATTTATATATTTGACTCGATCGAGTAATAGGAGCATTATACTGAATGGACTACCCGAATGGGTATGGAGATCAGATGCACTGCTTCAGAAGAGTTTCACCCTGCATGGCATATCAGCATACGTATTAAGCCCACTACAATTACTTGAAGAAAAGGAGGTGTACGAGCAAATAGGTCGAACACCACGACCCAAGGATATAGAAAGCAAAAAAGTACTCCAAAGCATCATAGCGACAGGTTAATTAACTCTGCGTTTAAGCTTACTCCATAAACAAAAATCCACATCTCCATAAAAGATGTGGATTTTTAAGCATTTACGCCAGAACTTAAGAAGGATACTGCGTACACTCTGTATACGGGAGGAGCGAAAACGGTTGAGTTCACAACTGCGGGTTCGACTACATGGTTGAATGAGGCGGGAGTCACCACCGCCAGAAGCAGCGGACCGGGGGGCGCAGGTTCAGGCGGCGCGAATCGGGCTCGACCTGAGATGGGAAGACAGTAATGAAGCACAGGAAGAATTCACTCGACTATCGAAACTCGAGTGAGTTCTTTTTTTTGTTGATGTGTATAGCCATAGCCCAATCCAATTGCTACAATTGGAAATATTGGGAAATGAGGAGTTTTATCATGCTAAACAATTCAACGTATAATATCCACAATACAATTCTTGGTTATCAATCAGAGATCGAGAGACTGAAAGCACAGGCCTTAATGGGTTGGGATAAAGAGTTTCGAAACTTAAAGTGGTATGGTTTGGAGAGTGGAATGAGCGTAATTGAACTGGGTAGCGGTCCAGGATATTTTACTCAACAACTTATTAATCACTTACCAGACAGTCAGATTACAGCGCTAGAAATTGACATTACATTAATGGATCAAGCCAAGAACATGTTGAATCATATTCCGGAAACACGAGTGCAATTTGTCCATTCATCGATTTATGAAACTGGATTGCCGGATCAATCATTTGATTTTGCAATTACCCGCTTACTTTTTTTGCATTTACATAATCCATTGGAAGCTGCCAAAGAGATATTTCGTATTTTAAAACCAGGTGGAAAGCTTGTGATCATTGACATAGACGAGGGGATTTTTGGAGCGATTAATCCAGATGTTCTAACTCTACCTTCCGTTCTAAGGAAAATAGCCAAACACCAAGCTGCAAGAGGAGGAAACCGTAATATAGGCAGGAGTTTGCCGCGTCTTCTTAAGAATTCAGGCTATATAGATATCGATATGGATGCCGTAATTCAGCACAGTGATTTACTTGGGATGGAAGGTTTCAAACGACAATTCGATATTGAACGTTTTGTGGGATTATTCAATAGTGGGATCATTAATCAAGAGGAATTTGATGAATTAAGATCCGCGTCTGAGAAATTATCCAATTCACCAGATGCCTATGCAATGTTGACCTTTGTAATGGCTTGTGGGAAGAAGCCCGAATAACAAATCGAAGGAAGTGAGCTGAACATAGATGAATCTGAAAGTGGAATCAACCATTTACGAGACATTTCCTGTCGAAATACAAACATACATGAGAGATGCAGTGGTGACAATCATTAAGAATAAGGCCAGGTCATCTGTTTATCACATTGAAAAAGAAGCTTACGATATTTTTCTTAAAGTAACACCGATAAAACAAATGCAAAATGAAGTTCGGATGACGGATTATTTATATAAATACGGGGTATGTCCAAGAGTATTGCATTATTCTTCAGATGATAAAAGAGATTATCTTATTACGGACCGAATTACTGGTTCAGATGCAGCAAGTGACGAATATCTTACGCAACCAGACCGTTTAACTGAAATATTTGCAGAAAGTCTTGTGAATTT